>JGI12150J12686_102082_pt1 | contig 44759 bp, 42 predicted proteins | sample ANMFosRound1_FD_12686 | JGI IMG/M metagenome (IMG submission 12686)
CGACTCTAGAGGATCCCACCCTGCCTTGCTGGCGACCTCGACAAGCACATCGTAAGTGTAACCGGGTATACCAACATTGCTGCATCCATCAAGGATGTTGTAGTGATCGATGAATAATGCGACTCCACGCTCATCTTCCATTCATGCTACCTCCAGATATTCATCAACCAGATCAGACACTCTTCTCCCGCCTTTTGCAAGTTCAAGCAATCCCAGAAGAACCGGCGGTATTATGAACGTCACGACCTTTGATTTGGTGGAATCAAATAAAATATCGTAAAACCATGAAGATATTTCCATATAAGTCTGATCCATTGCCAATACTTCGTTAATCTTTGCCGCCATGTCATAATCTCCTTGTTCAATTGCATCCTTGACCTGATCGACGTGGATATTGGGATCTTCATAGTCCTTGCCGGTGATTTTCTTAAAGATCCACGCCTCTAAAATAGCTCTATTATGCTCATTAATATCGATATTCTCAAAATATACTTTATTCGCTGCGTCAACCGAAATGATGCCCGAAAAATCATAACCGAATGTGAAGTGTGCCCCTAATCCACCATACGCACCCCCCTTCCCAATGCCCCTTTCATTGTAAAATTTCTCCATAGCTTCAGCCCCGAAATCTGCTATAATTTCAGTTTCGAAGGTTTCGTAATCCTCAAATTCAAATCCAAAAATAACAGTTGCTGAGATGCCCAATGTTGTTTCACCTTTTTCATCGTTGAAACTTATATGATTCACCACTGGCACGTCATCCACCGACAGATAAGGTACGTATCGATCGATCATCTCTTTTGGAATTGTTCCCTCACATTCCATATAGAACTGATACTCAACAGGTTTTTTTAGAAGATCGTAAATTCGGTCACCAAAACAACGGTTGCAATCCAAACCATGGCTTGAATAGTCTCTATATTCCTCTAAATCTGTCTCGCGACCTGAACGCATCGTCATGACCTTCTTCTGTTGTTTAGCAGTTGACCAACTATCCAGCAACCTGTACAGCGGTTCAATACGCTCATTCACCACTGCCGAGCTGCCTGTTATGATATCCAGTTGTTTTTTCATCGGCGCTGATAATATTTTTCTGATACTATCAGATAACGAAAGTTTATTTTGGGATGCATATTTAATAACTTTTAGATATGCGCTCATGGATAACCTGACTGATTTTGATACACGTTCAGCAAGTTTAAACGGTGTCCACTCAGTAGAGATGTTTCTCGTAGCCTCCAGAATCTCATTCGCACCGATGAAATCTTTTTGCTCGTATTTTTCAGCAATGATCTTGTTAAGTTCGGACTTGCCTGCTACGCGAATATCTCCATTGTCTCTGTAAGCGATTCCTTTTGTCAGATACGCGATCAACTCTGCTGATCTCTCAAACCTCGGGTCGAAGGTGGTCGGGACGGTTATACTTGATTCCATAAAATGTAATATTCTTTTGTAATACTTAAACTTCTTGGCTTGTAAGGGTTATTTGTAATTATTGAAATGTAATGCACACCCCTTGCCCCCAACTCTCTCCTCACTCCTCCAGCGTCGATACATCCCCGATCGGAAGCCCGAGTTCCTTCGCCCTTAGCATCCTTCGCACGATCTTTCCGCTTCTTGTCTTTGGAAGCGTCTCCACAACCTCAAACTCCCGCGGATACGCATGTCCTGCAAGCTTGGTCTTCACAAACTTCTTGATATCGTCTTTCAGATCGTCTGTCGGCGCATAGTCCGGAGCAAGCACGACAAACGCCTTGATAATCTCGCCGCGCAGTGGATCTGGTTTTCCGATAACACCTGCTTCAACGATTGCAGGATGTTCGATTAAGGCAGATTCCACCTCAAACGGACCGACCCGCTCGCCTGACGTATTGATCACGTCGTCAGTCCTGCCGATGAAGAGGAAATAGCCGTCCTCGTGCTGCACTGCCCGGTCACCAGTGAGATACCAGCCCGCTTTGAAGTACTCAGCATACTTTGCAGGATTCTTCCATATCTCAAGCATCATCGATGGGAACTCCGGTGTGATCGCGAGATCGCCTTCCGTGCCGTGTGGTACAGTATCCCCGTCCTCGTTAACGATTGCGGCGGTGATCCCCGGTATCGCCTTTCCCATCCATCCGGGTTTTACCGGCATCGACGGATAATTGGCGATCAGGATGCCGCCGGTCTCGGTCTGCCAGAAGTTGTCATGGATCGGCAGCCCGAATGTCCGGATGCCCCAGTGCACGATCTCGGCATTCAGCGGCTCGCCGACGCTGCAGATATGCCTGAGACTGCCAAGATCGTATTTTTTGTGCGCATCAGAAGCTCGCATCAGCATCCGAAAAGCGGTAGGCGCGCTGTACCAGACCGTCACCTTGTACTGATCGATCATCGAGTACCATGCCTCCGGATCGAATCTCCCGCCATGAACCACGACCGATGCGCCGCACGACCACGGTCCGAGCATCCCGTACGAGATCCCTGTGACCCAGCCCGGGTCTGCCGTGCACCAGTAGATGTCGTCCTCGTGAAGATCGAGCACCCATTCGGTGGTCGCATGTTGCGCAACGATTGCAAGATGCCTGTGCACCACCCCTTTCGGCTTTCCAGTGGTTCCGGACGTGTACAGCATAAATGCAGGATCATCCGGCAACATCTTCGCAACATCGAACGTACCGGATGCTTTTTCCATCCCTGCCAGATAACTGATCTCGCCGCCCCGAACATCGGTCTCATCCACTAGGATTATCTGTTCGAGGTCAGGAAGATCGTCTTTTATCTCATACACCCGGCTTTTCAGTTCCGAATTGGTGATCAGGTATCTTGCGCCGCTGTCGTGCAGACGGTCGTATAGCCCTTCGGGTCCGAATGCTGAGAACATGGTGCCAGCGATTGCGCCGGTCTTTAAGATGCCGAGAAAACTCACGTAGAGTTCAGGAATTCTCGGCAGGAAGATGAATGCACGGTCCCCCTTCTCGATGCCTGATGACGTTAAAAGATTGGCAAATTTGTTTGAAAGATCAGAGAGTTCGTGAAACGTGTATTTAGAAGCTTTATCGCCCCCCTGCCAGTACAATGCAATCTTATCCTTCCGCCCTGATCTGGCGTGCCGGTCCACTGCGCTACATGCGGCATTTAACCTGCCATCTTCGAACCATTCAACCTTCTCGTACGCATCCTTCCACCGGAAGGTTTTATGCGTCTCGTCGTAGTCCTGCAGGTTCGGAGTCGGTACAATCGTTGCTGGTTTTTCTATGAATTCTTGCATTTTGTTCACCCACTGTTACTTACATGGGCACAACCGGAATATTCAGTGAAAACGCTCTGATTTTGTGGCAACCAAATTCGTGTAATTCGCGTCATTCGTTGCCATTCGTGATCTCTTGGTGCTGATTTTATCACGAATGCCACGAATAAACGAATGGCACGAATCGAGTAAATCGGCGGAAATCACTGGATTTTTAGACAGTGCCCTTACATAGATATGCCAGCCGTGCCATTTATTGTTTTTGGTGGAAGATCGCTATCGCACCAGCACATCCCCGTTTCCGGTTATGCCGATATCGAAACTGATCACCACAACCCTGTGCCGTATCTGCTTCTCCGCGAGATCCCGAATTCTTGATGCAAGCGCAACTCCGTCGTACCGCACATGCACGCCCATGTTCTCGGAATCGGCTCTTCTGTATATCATCCCGACCAGGTCATCAAGACGCGTTCCCACTGCTACCTCGAACCATGCAGGCGCGTCGAGCGTTTTTATAAATTTTATGGTATTTTCAGCCCGCTCTATGTTCTTCCGTGCCATCTTTTCGATGGCAGAGATGTTCTGCTTCGTCGTGCCCAACCTGGATGCGATCTCCTCCTGCGAACGACCGTCATTCCGCAGTCGCAGCACCAGCATCTGCCTTTCGGTGAGATTTGTATCGCGTACTGCCATCGAAAGATTCTGGGCTTGCATGATATATCAAGATATGGACGGCTCTTATGCTAATACATGCAAATCGTTTGTGTGCGCTGGCAGCCCGGGGAGACGGTCACAGGTACGATTTGGTTGGAGGAATCAGTGAAATCACTGTTAATCTGTGGCTAAAAGTTTTATTTGCCACTGATTAACACAGAGAGCACAGGCGTTCCGAGATAAATTCATACTCGCCAGCTGGTGAAAATCCAGCCTGAGGAAAGGCTAGCCACCACCTCAGAACTGAACCCCACACCCGGCCTGGTAACGGGCTGATGTGAGGCCGGGGGGATGGGATACCAGGCCACAACGAAGGGTGTTGGTTATAAGCCCCGAAATTCTGATGATTCTGGAAGCCGACGTTGTCTGTGTGACGGAAAGCAGCATTCACACCACCGTTAGTCCAATCCTCCGGTCTTGGAATATAGCAGAGAGTTCTGGGACATTGCGAGGTGGTATGAGTCCAGCGGGGTCTCAGACCGTAGCATGGTATCAAACGGAGACGCTTGAGTTCTCGGGAGGCCAAATGTGCTCTCCTTGTTCTCCCTACAGGAGCAGGAGTATGTGCTATCAAGCCTATAGACGGCAAGATACCGCAAATGGCATATTGGGAGTCGGATCAGCCCATACTACCGTTGAAGCAGGGTAATGCCTGTGGAGGGAAGGGGCTGACAGAAGTGCGCTGGATATCAGGGGCACATCTACCACACCCAGATGCGGGTTAAGGGTGGTAACAAAACTGTACTCACAACCTATCCGAAAGGATGGGGAGGTTCTTCTGAAGAGCCGGATGAGGGAAATCTTCACGTCCGGTTCTGTGAGGGGGCTCATAGTAACCTTGGGGCTATTACCTCAAAAAAAGGTGCGCTATGGGCTCTACTCGACAGTGACACAGAGGGGGCGAAAGATAAAAATAACAACTCTCTGTGATCCTCTGTGCTCTATGTGGTTTAATCTTCCTTACCCTAACCGGATCCTCCGGAAGAGTAAAAAAAGTGCATGCACTCGCGAATTACCAGAGAGCCAAGATTCTGCAACACCAGATGACGCGACACCATAATGCTTGCGCGGAAGTTTCACCCCTCAAGCATCATGCCAACCCAGTCGGGTGCGTCCACAGTGGCATCCGCGCCGCCATCGCCGCCGCGCAACATGTCTGTCACAGATTTTAGCACCTGAACCGATGTCGGATGCATCATCATGAAGAGATCGACGCCAGCAAGCGCAAGCGCAAGTCCTGTCGTTATCTCCCAGATCGGTCCCCTGTATTCGCGGGGTCCCCAATCCGAGTCCTCCTTGAGTGGCGAGACCGCCATCCACGACTCTCTCGCGCCCCATGCGTTCGTAGTTCCGGACGACATCGGGAAGTTCAGTTCCGCATCCCCTATAAGCCCCGCGAGCCGGATGCGCTCGATGTTTGAGTATGCGTAATCGAGACCGTAGCCAAGCGCTGCGGTTGTTGGATCCATCACGATGTCACAACGCTCGATGTTGCACTGTTTCATCAGTTTGCGGTTGAGTTCCTTCTGCGCATTGATCTCGAGTTGCGTCCACGAGAGGATCGCGTGACCGTACTCCTTTGCCGCGGCTGCGATCCGCTGGTAGTCCATGTTCAAGTTTGCAGACGCGATCAGGCACCGCTCTCCCTCGGCAGCCTCTGCCGCCTTCTCAAGAACCTCAGGATCCTTATCCGGATTCCCGGAGCCCCCGATGATGAGCGGGACATCTACCGCCTGCAAGACATCCTCGACCACCTTCGCTGCCTCCGATGCAGGCGTGTCCTTGATCGACGGATCCGTACTTATCAGGTGGATCGTGACCATATCCGCGCCGAACTTCGAGACCACCTTCTTTGCCCACTCAGCCGGACTTTCGAGCACATCCTCGTAGTTCATGCGCACAGCGCGTGCCATTCCGATGGGCATGTCAAAGACATCGATTGAGACATAGTTCGGATTCGGCATCGGCGCATCGAAGTAGAACGGCAGCGCATGTTCGCCGCCAAGCGTGACCGTAGTTTTGCGTGTGCCGCCGTCAGAGGATGTTGCGCCGAGCACAACCTCCTCGATCCCGTGCTTCCACTCAGAGACCGGGTCTACGTCAAAGGAGGCTGGAATCAACTCCTGCGGGATCCGGGACTGTGCCTGGGGCGGCAGCGTCATCGGCTGCATGGCGGGCATCACCTGCCCTGTCGGAAAACCCATCATGCCTGTGACGTTATTCAGCCGCGCCGCGATCTGCGCGATCTCGTATCCTACCGCCTGCAGCAGTTCCTGACCGCCGCCCCCGTCCTCAAATTCGATCTCGATATCCCCCTCTATCGTAACGCCTTTCAGTTCAAGCACGTTATCGAGCAGTTTGTTGAGTTCGGATAGTGTGATGGTGGTAGTTGTCATGCGGGTTTCAATGAGATTGCGGGTTTATTAAATGTTGCAGATTGTTGGGTTCGGCAGGGACGGTCAACCCTTATCCGGTGCATATTATGGACATTCATGGTTGACCGCAGATGATCTTAACACACCTCGACCGACTTGGGGAGCTCACAAGTAATAGTGTACCGGAAGCGTCACACCACCATCAAGGAGGGGTACTGCATTCTATAGCAGGATCACTTAACGAACACTTATGAAATCGACGCGCAGGTTTAAGTATCATGACGACTGCATCACGAATGCATGGAACCTACGCGATCCATAAGGCAGTCTTGCAATATCCTTGTTGGTATGGCTACTGATGAACTTAATCTTGAGCGCAACGGTAAGATGAACGGCACGAAATCGCTATGTACAGGCTCTGGACTTAAGTCCGGGGTTTAGTGACTTCATCGGGGGTATCGTGATGGCTGTGGAGTTGGGATGGATGCGTGGACGATATGGTTTTGGGGATGACATCAGTCGATTTTAAGTATTATGGTAACATTAGCTATTGATAGGAGATGACAACTTTGAAAGTTGAGGATATTATGGTGTCCAATGCGCCTTACGATGATTCATCCGAATTGCTTGACACAGAAAAATTCAAACGAGTTCTTCATTATGTAATTCATAAAACGAGTAGCGTTGACAACGTAGGCAAAACGGTACTATATAAAATTCTGTATTTCACTGATTTCAATTATTACGAGATGTTCGAGGAAAAATTAACAGGGGAAACTTACTTGAAATATCCGTTTGGTCCCGCACCGCGTGATTTTGATGCTGTTGTAAACGAACTCGTTGAAGAGGGGTTAATAGAAGAAAAAACATGGTTTGAAGGTGCATATAAAAAGATAAAATATCTTTCGACTGTTGGACCAAATACATCAAAGATTGCCAAAGAGGAACTGAATTTTATTGATGAAAACATAGATAAGTACTCCCGTTTTAATGCTACGCAAATAAGTGAGCATTCGCATAAAGACATCCCTTATATTACAGCGGAAGATTTCGAGGAACTTGATTATGAATTAGTGTTTTACAGAGATTCGGAACTATCAATAAGGACATATGATGATATAGATGGTGGATGTTAAATTTGAGGCTGTTCCAGAGTTTCGTAAAGAATTGAAAAAATTATCTAAAAAATATAGATCGCTAAATAATGATTTCGAGAACTTCCAAAAAGTATTAACTAAAACATTGCCCAATCATACGTCTGGGACTTTTGAAATATCTGGCCTTGGAGCAAATGTTAAAACACCAATCTATAAGGTGAAAAATTTTAGATCTAGAGATTTTAGAGGCAAAGGTTGTAGAAGCGGGTTTCGTATAATTTATGCACATATGCAAGATAGTGAAAAGATAATATTTATCGAGATATATCATAAAAGTAATAAGTCGAATCACGTTGTAGAAACAATTAAAAAATATTTTGAAGAGATTTAGTCATAGTTAGTAGCTCCCATACTCTCGACCACCCACCTCCGTCATCGCTCGTCAAACACCCGACCTCCATCCCGCGGATGCTTCCGAATTTCAGTCGGGGCTGGGAAGGCTGGGGCTTCAGGATGTACATTGGGGTAACCTATTTGTTTGGAAGTCCCTTACTCCATACAATGACAAACCGGAAGGAATTTCACGAGTTGATACCGATCGGAAGAGCGGAAGAGCTACTCAGATCGATCATCCGCAGCAGCACCGAGGTCGTGCCGCTCGATCTGGCATACCGCCGCATCCTTGCAGAGGATGTTTTCGCGCCTATTGATGTACCATCATTCGATCGTGCAGACATGGATGGTTACGCGGTGCATGCGGCAGATACGTACAGTGCGCGGGAAGAAGAGCCGGTGCAACTTGTGATCGCGGGCAGAATCCCTGCCGGGGATGTTCCGTCGCTTACGATCTCTGAGGGCACCGCTGCCGAGATCTCCACAGGCGCGATGCTTCCTGCGGGCGCTGATGCGGTTGTGATGGTCGAGTACACCAAGGAAGGTGAATCTTCGTCTTCGGTCTCGATTTACAGGGCGGTCCACGTATATGAGAATGTCATGCGGGCAGGAGCCGACATCCGGGGCAAGACGCGGGTGCTTCCAAAAGGCACGCTTCTCGGATCGCGTGAGGCAGGTGTTCTTGCAGCCATCGGAGTCTCGCATGTCCGGGTTCGCTCGCTTCGCATCGGGATCATCTCGACCGGAAACGAACTCGTCCCTGCAGGCGAGAACCTGGATCCGGGTCAGGTATACGATGTGAACGCGCATACGCTATCTGCTGCGGTGCGCGAATGCGGAGCAACCCCTGTTGCGTACGGAATCGTTTCAGATGACGAAAAAAAGACGGTGGAAGTCCTCGAGAAAGCCATTTCAGAGTGCGATCTGATCCTCACATCCGGAAGCACGTCTGCCGGGTCAGGAGATATCATGCCCCGCATCCTCGAGGAGTGCGGTGAGGTGCTCGCGCACGGGATCAATATCAAGCCCGGTAAGCCTATGATAATAGCGAAGATGGAAAAACCAGTCATAGGGCTTCCAGGTTTCCCAACATCGGCACTGAGCATGTTTTATTATCTGGTAGCTCCGCGAATACACGATGTTCTCGGATACGTTGCAGGTGTAGCAGCGAGACCGCAGCAGGCTGTACTCGGATCAATGATCCAGTCGGTGGGACGGCACCAGCTCCTGCCGGTGGCACTGGTGCGGGGGATGGCGTATCCTGTGATCAAGGGTTCAGGCGCAATCACAGCGCTCGCATCCGCGGACGGGTTTATCGAGATTCTTCCCGAGACCGAGATCATGGAGGCAGGAGAGACGGTCGAGGTTACGCTCTTTGGGGATGCGTCCGCAAATGATCTCGTATTCGCGGGAGCGACTTTTTATGAAGTAAACCGGATCGTGGAGATGCTGCCGTTTCGTGTGCGGATGATCCACACTGGCGTTGCCGCCGGAATCGATGCTGTGCGGAATGGAATAGCAGATATTGCAGGAATCCCTCTTTCCACAGATGAACTGCCTGATATGGGCGGAGTTTCGGTTATACATGAATTTCTGCACGGAGATGAGGCGTATACGCTCATTGCGCTCCACGACCGGATAGATTCTGAGAATGTAAAAGCGTTTCTTTCGGCGATATCTGATTCGTTTAAGGCACAATCGGATTTTTAGACAGTGCCCTTTCGCAGCAAATTCGGGGTCGTGTCACCTCCGACATCGCGACAGTTTTTTATAGATCGATGAACACATGCTTGGCATATATGTCGCAATGGAAAGAGACGCTGGAACGAATCGGGCTTGCACTCGGAATCTCGATGCTGCTCGGAATGCTGCTGCTACCGGACTTCCGACCCGCTGTTGCCGGGCTTGTTGGTGCACTGCTCGGACCGCTGCCTGATATGCTGCCGATTCACATCACGCTCTTTGTGATGGCTGCACTCACCGGGCTCTATGCCTCGCTCATCCAGAAGTATACCATGGACTGGGAACTGATGCGCACATTCTCTGAAAAGATGAAGGGGTTTCAGAAGGAATATCGGGAAGCGCAACTCGCAGAGAACAAACAGAAGTTAAAGAAACTTGATGAGAAGCGTGCTGCCATGATGGGTGATCAGGGCAAGATGATGAAACAGCAATTAAAACCGATGGCATACATCAGCATCATCTCGCTGCCGCTCTTCTTCTGGGCATGGGAGTATGTCAGCGTCAATCCGGACTTTGCCATAACATTCCCGTTCTGGGGAGTGAAATCGCTTAAAGAGACTGCTTTTCTTGGCATCCAGTACTGGATCGTCTGGTACATGATATGCTCACTACCGGTCAGCCAGGTGATCAGGAAGGCGCTCGATATCGGCGGAGCATGATTCAATGCTCGGTATCATCACCGGCACAAATCCGATTGGAGGGGAGTTTGAAGAAAGGATTGGCAGAACGGAGACTGTCGGGACCGAATACGGCGATGTGGAAGTTTCCAAAAGGGGTAACGCCATCTTCCTGCCGCGCCACGGCATCGCTATGGATACGCCGCCGCACCGGATAAACCACCGCGCAAACATATCGGCACTCAAAGAATCAGGCGTGGATGGCGTGGTATGCGTCTGCTCGACAGCCAGTCTGAATCCGGAGATACTGCCCGGCACGCTGGTTGTTCCGCACGACTACATAAACTTCGGAAGACCCCTGACATTCTACGACGATGAGATACGGCATATCGTGCCAGCTCTCGATAAAGGGTTGCGTAGCAGGATTGTTGAGGCGAGTCACGGAAAGGAGGGGGGCGTCTATGTGCAGATGCACGGACCCAGATTCGAGACAAAAGCAGAGATTAGAGTTCTTGGGCAGTTCGCTGATATCGTCGGCATGACGATGGCAAACGAGGCAACCCTCTGCTGCGAGGCAGGAATCCCTGTTGCAGCGCTCTGCACGGTCGATAACTATGCAAACGGTGTTGCCGCGCAGGAACCTGGCTTGAGCTATGAGGCGATAATCGGAAATATTGAGAGGAACCGTGTGATGGTCACAGATATAATCATGAGGCTGATCAGATGAGTCTGCTCTTGAGAGCTACCGAGAACTACGGAAACGTCTACATCGAGGACGGTACGATCGCTGAGATCGGCTGTGCCGCGTATGACGCGGATACCGTTATTGACGCGAAGAGAAAGGCGCTCGTGCCCGGCTTTGTGAACACGCATACCCATGCAGCGATGACGCTCTTTCGCGGGTATGCCGACGATCTTCCTTTGCAGACGTGGCTTGCGGACTGGATCTGGCCAGCAGAAGCGAAACTGACCGGGGAAGATGTCTGCTGGGGCACAAAACTTGCGTGTCTCGAGATGATAAAGACTGGCACGACCGCGTTTAACGATATGTACTGGCACGCTTCAGAAAGCGCAAAAGCGGTTGATGAGATGGGGATACGCGGCGTTATCAGTAACGTCTTCATCGACATCGATGGCGGGTCAGGCGGGTCAGAAGAGGAGACGCAGAGGGAGACTAAAAGACTGATCACGAAACTAACGAAGGATTACTCGGATCGGGTGATGCCAGCGCTTGGTCCGCATGCCATCTACACCGTCTCAGAGGAGAGTCTTCTGTGGATCGCAGAGTTTGCAAGAGAAGAGGATCTGCTGGTCCATATCCACGTTTCGGAGACCGAACAGGAGGTCAAGGACTGCATCGAGAAGACTGGCATGCGCCCTGTCGAGTATCTCGACCGGATCGGGTTTCTCGGTCCGAATGTCGTTTCCGCGCACTGTGTCTGGCTCGATGACAACGAGATATCGCTGCTTGCGAAACATAATGTTAATGTGTCGTACAACCCAACTTCAAATATGAAACTCGCTGTCGGAGAGAATGTGAGATACCCTGCATTACGTGCCGCAGGAGTCAACGTCTCGATAGGGACTGATGGGTGCGCATCCAACAACAATCTAAACATGCTCGAGTCGGCAAAGTTCGCATCACTATCGCAGAAAGCAGCAACGAACCAGCCGACCATGATGCCAGCGCGCGATGCGCTTTCGATGGTCACGAAGCATGGCGCACAAGCTCTGCGCATAGGGGAAGGAGGCGGCGAGATAACAGAGGGTGCGCCAGCAGACCTGCTCTTGATCGATCTGCAACTGCCAGGGATGACGCCGCTTCACAACCTCGACTCGAACCTGATATACGCGTCCTCAAACTGCGTTGACACCACGATATGCGATGGCGTCGTGCTCATGGAGGGAGGGGCAGTAGGTGGCGAGGAAGAGATTCTTATGAAAGCATCAGAAACGGCTTTTGATCTGGTGAACAGGAGGCAACGAGATGGCTGAAGATGAAAACAGAGCTATACCGGAAGAGACCACCAACGAAGTACCGAAGTGCCAAACCCTGCACGAATCGATGGAGCTACTAACAAAGCATATAGAGCAGGCGCTTAGTGAACTCGATCTCAACTCGGTTTCAGAGATGCTCGATGAGATCTTGGGTGCAAAGAACATCTTTGTGATGGGGACTGGCAGGTCAGGTCTCATTGGTAAGGCATTTGCAACACGGCTCATGCATCTCGGACTGCGCGTGTATGTGGTGGGTGAGTCAACGACGCCAGCGCTGCACTCAGGCGATGTGGTGGTCGCGATCAGCGGATCAGGCGAGACTCTCTCGATCGTCGATCTCGGAAAGGTTGTAAAGAAGATCGGAGCGTCTCTGATCGTCGTCACCTCGCAACCGGACTCCACTCTCGGAAGAATGGCAGATAAGACCGTGAGAATCTTTGGCAGGGCAAAGAATGGCAAGGGCGACTATCTTGTGCAGCATCTCCTCGGGAAGTATGCGAAACTCTCAGAACTTGCACCGCTTGGCACCACCTTCGAGATCACCGCGCTAGTCTTCCTCGATGCAGCGATCGCAGAACTGATGGTGCGGATGGGCAAGGACTCAAAGGCACTTGAAGAGATGCACGACAAACTCCAGTGACATGATCTCCGTGATCAGGCGATATGGCGTCGAGATCGCCTCGCTCTTTGTTGCGGTCGTGATCTGGCAGCTAACTGCCCCCTATGTGAGGAGAGGCGACTTCACCCTGCCCGGTTTCACCGATGTTCTGGCGTCATTTTACAGTCTATGGGATGTTATGATCACTGATGCTGCGACCAGTCTGTTGCACTTTGGAATCGGCATGGGTGCCGGTATGTGCGTTGCGATACCGCTCGGGGTTGGCATGGGCTGGTTCCGGGTGGTCGACAGGATATTCGATCCGATCATAGAGATCCTGCGCCCGATACCGCCGCTCGCATGGATACCTTTTGCAATAGCGTTTATTGGGCTCACACACACGTCTGCCGGAACCATCGTGTTTATCGGAGCGGTATTCCCGATCCTGATCAATACGTATCAGGGATTTAGGAATGTGCCGAAGGTTCTTATCGAGGCAGCGATGGTGCTTGGATGCACAAGAAATTATGACCTGATCAGGAAGGTTGCATTCCCGTCTGCAATCCCTGATATTGCGACAGGGATCAGGGTTGCGATGGGTGTCGCATGGATGTGTGTGGTGGCGGCAGAGATGTTTGGCGCATCATCAAGGACCGGGATCGGATACAAGATATTGCACTGGGTGCATTTTTACAAGATGGACCACGTCATGGCGTACATGCTCCTCCTCGGGTTCATTGCGCTCTTCATCGACCGGGCGTTTCGGTTTCTGATAGACGAGCGGCTCTCCAGATGGCGCAAAGGGGTTGTTGCGTGATGGACGCAACCTTGATAACGATCAGCACCAATGCTGTAGCAAAGAAACAGGAGGTTTGTAAATGGACATTGATAGACCGGTGCAAGAGGTCATGTCACCACGCGTGATCACAGCAGACATTGGCGACTCGCTGGTGAATATCGCAAAGGAGATGATCAAATATGATAGGTCAAGTGTAGTCATTACAGAAGATGGAAAACCAGTCGGTATCATAACCGAGCGCGACATCTCTAGAAAGATTATACCTGATGACAGGAAACCGAGTACCGTACCGCTTTCTGAGATTATGACGACTCCGCTGATCACCGTTGATCAGAATACGCCGGTGAGCGACGCGATTCAGATGATGCTCTCGAATAAGATCAGAAGGCTACCAGTCTTCCGAAACGATACCTTAATCGGCATCATCACGAGTCAGGACATCGTTGCCGTATCCTCTGAGATGAGCAACACCCTGCGGGAACTTATGGAATCCGAAGGCGAATCCCTGCTGACATCAGATTTCGAGGGTATATGCGATGCCTGCGGGCAGTATTCATACCATCTGGCCGTCGTCGATGGGAGATCGCTATGTGATGACTGCAAGGACCTCAGGTGGAAAGAACCAACCGACTCCAGCCACGACTCTGCATACTTAGAGGGCTAACGGATGGATCTCGCACAGAACATACTTGAGATCATCGAAAACGATCCGAAAATCGATATTAGCGAGATTGCAGCCCTTACTGGCAGGTCGGATGAGGAGATAAGGGATTGTGTATGTCAACTGGAAGGAGACGGCACAATCCGCAAATACAAGACCATCATCGACTGGGACAAAGTAGATAATGGATTTGTTTATGCGATCATCGAGATAAAAGTATCCCTTGAGCGTGAAACCGGATACAATGTGGTTGCAGACCGCATCTCAAAATTCCCGGAGGTTAGGTCGGTCAGATTGATATCAGGGGATCATGATATCTCGCTCACCATACGCGGCAAATCGATGAAGCAAGTTGCGTTTTTTGTCGCAGAGAAGATTGCGACCCTGCCGCAGGTGCAGAGTACTGCCACTCATTTCGTTTTGAAGACCTACAAGGAGGATGGTGTGATCCTGTATGAAACAGAGCACACAGAGCGTCTCCCGATTGTTGCATAAAAGACAAACGCGAGTTTCAGACACGGTGCAGAGTGTGCCGCCGTCTGGCATCCGCAGGTTCTTTGATCTGGCAAATGAACTTGAGGATGTGATCTCGCTCGGCGTGGGCGAACCCGATTTCGTGACCCCGTGGCATATCAGGGAGTCCTGCATCCACGCGCTCGAGCAGGGACATACCTCATACACCTCCAATCAAGGACTCCCTGAACTGCGAGAAGAGATCGCGGACACGTTCCTGCGGGATCACTCACTCCACTATGATCCGAACGAGGAGATCCTGATCACGACCGGAGTGAGCGAGGGGATAGACCTTGCGATGCGTGCGATTCTGAATCGCGGCGATGAGGTCATCATCTCTGAGCCGTGCTATGTCTCTTACGTCCCGACCGTGATCTTTGCCGGTGGAGTTCCGGTTACGGTTGCCACAGGCATCGAGAATGATTTCAAGGTTACGGCAGAGCGGATAGAGGATGCGGTAACGGAAAAGACGCGTGCAATCATGATTAATTACCCGAATAACCCGACAGGCGCAACAATGGGGAAGAAGGATCTCGAAGAGATTGCAGATATTGCAACCGAGTACGATCTGATCGTTATCTCTGACGAGATCTACGATAAACTCACGTACGACGGAAAACATACCTGTTTCTCATCCTTAAACGGAATGATTGCGAACACAGTTCTGTTCAATGGGTTTTCAAAGTCTCATGCGATGACCGGACTTCGGGTCGGATACGCTCTCGGAAGTAGTGACCTCATCGGAGCGATGACGAAGATACACCAGTACTCCATGCTCTGCGCTCCGATCATCTCGCAGATGGCTGCAATCGATGCGCTTCGGAACGGACAGGCGGAGATGGAGCGGATGGTGCGGGAGTACGACCGCAGGAGACATCTGATCATCAGCGGCTTTAACAAGATCGGGCTTGACTGTTTCTGGGGAAAAGGAGCGTTCTATGCATTCCCATCGATTGCGGGCATGGGGATGACCGCGGATGAATTTGCAGAGCGGCTGATGCTTGAGAAGCGGGTGGCGGTAGTTCCCGGCAATGTGTTCGGGGACTGCGGTAGTGGATTTTTGCGGTGCTCGTATGCTGCATCGAGGGATGACATAAAGGAGGCACTTGCCCGGATCGGGGAGTTTGTTGACTTTGACTGCCCGCATAAATGAAAATATCCCCTCGGCACCGGTTTTAGTGCCCCATATAAGGAGAACTATGAACATGCTCGGGTACCCTGTGGTAGGAACCACAAGATGGCTCTTTGGTAATTCCCGTGAAATCGATCTCCATGATAAATCAAGTAAATAAGGAATATCCATCGATGTTAGTGATTTTATTACTTTCTGGTTACTATGGCTTCTTTCAATTCTATTAACCGCAGATGCACGCAGATAAACGCAGATGCCTGATTAACAAATCCGCGTTCATCTGCGTTTATCAGCGGTTCATTATATTTTCAACTGACCGGAAGAACTCTGCAAAACCGATATCGAGCGGCTGAATAGATGATTAATCTGACAGAGCTCGGGTTCACTGTCACGGAAGATACCAGAGAGCCCACAAGATTACACAAATTTCCACAAGATTTCTGTGTTAATCTTGTGTAATCTCGTGGTTTTATATGTGGATATCCACACAATATTGAGTAAGTATAGAACTATCCCGAAAAATACGAATTCACGTTCTTATAATCGAACTCATCATCCAGAAGCGCGTTTCTTATGAAATTAAACAGCTTCACCCGGATATCGCGGTCAAGATTCGGATACCACACCGGGCTTGCCACCACGAGTCCGCGAAACGCGTAGAAGAGCTGGATAACCTTCAAGACATCCCAATCTCCTGTTTTTTCCAGATAATTCTCCATGAACCGGTCGTATATCCTTTTGAAGTCGTGATCCAGCCGCCCGTGCTCCTGAAGCGAGTAGAAGATGTAGTTGGTAGCCATGCTCGATAGGTCGTCTGCTGCCTCGCCCCATTCACCGCGGCTCCGGTCGAGTACAGTAAAGTCAGTCCCTTCCCGAAACATCACGTTCCACGGGTGGAAATCGCCATGAACCATGCACAATCGGTCTGTTCCGGATTTTAGCTTCCATCGCCAGTCGACACATGATCTTTCGATCTCGGCAAGTTCATTTCCGCTGATAAAGTCGAGATCGTCAGGATAACTGTCCATCAAGCCCATGATGCACTCGCCATGCCCGACAAGATCCCTGATCCGCCTTACATAGAGTTCCCGGCTATCATGCTTCCGGGCGTGGATGTCAGCCAGATACCCTGATAATGCGCTTGCCCGCTCCACATCCAGTTCGGTTGCACCATTTGAGCGGATCCGCTCAAGATCAAGGAAATATTCGACACCCTCGACCTCCTCCATCAGCAGGAAATACTCCTCTGCATCACCTGCCGATTTAAGTCTGCTATCGTGCGTGAAATAGCCGCAATCGATCGATCGCACGTGCTCTGGCAGTCTGTTAAATGTTGCGTGCTGCCAGATCAGAATCTGCGCCCGGTCAGAGAAATGATCGTGACCGAAACCGCCTTCTGTCCGCATGGACGAGAGGACTGCGGTCTTGGCTTCGCCATCTGCTGAGAATCTGATGAGGAGCGGTTTGCCGTATCCGAACTCTTTGAGTCCTTCCTCAGTCTCGCCGAGTTTTCCTGTGCCGGTTACTATGATGTCCTTTTGATACACCTGTTTCAGGTACTCGGCGATGTCATCTGGATTCATACTTAGATTTACAGCCCTGCAATCGCGCTCTCGGTCCAGATCGTGAGTCTGCCTGCGTGTGTGCCAGGTGCGAGCATTTCGGCATTCAACCGGTCGCACGTCACGACATCCACGCCAGATAGGTTGCGCGCACCCTTCTCGATGCCGCTGTAATCAGACGTCACGATCAGGATGCTCTTTGGCTTCTTGTATTTCCTGCCACGAAGCTTCCCTCTGCCTGCCCTGATATGCTTCCCGGTCTTGGCACGGATCACGTCCTGCCAGAGGTTGATCGCCTGCAAAACCTCGCAAACGTCTTTTGTCTTTGCCAGACTCCCAAACGCATCCTCAAGAACGATCGGAAGACCGAGATCTGCCTCGAACCTGTGCCCTCTGTTAGTAACGAGGTCGGGGTTGGTCGTAGCGGCAATCGCTGACCTGATCGCAAACCTTCGCTCCTTCCGGTTGATCTTCTCGCTCCAGTCCTTTTCGCTCTTTGGCGGGTGCGCTTTTCTGCCACCCATTGCCTGCGGAACCCGTGCAGCACGGTTTGAGTTCACAAGCCGTGGAATCTGCGCTATCCCCCTGCCTGATCCAAGCGAGCGCGCCGATGTCCTCATGCCCGCGTACGCTGTTACGCCATACGGCTGCCTGCGGTTTGCCTGCGCGGCAAGGACTGCTTTTTTGATAAGGTCCGGGCGGTATGCCTCGGAAAATACATCCGGAAGATCAATTTCACGTAAAACGTCTCCAGATAAACTTAAAACATTAGTTTTCATCTAAATCACCCCTGATGCGATTCTTTGCTGATATAATTGATCGCAGGAGCGTCCAATGGCAGCTTGCCGCGTATGGGCGGTCTCATCCGGATCAATCGCTTCGATGGACCAGGAACGCTTCCGCGAATCATCACGTACCCATTTTTGACGATGCCGTAGTTTATAAATCCGCCATCCGGAGTCACCTCGGTTCCGTCAGATCCGATCTTAAAGATCCGTTTGTTGAATTCGGTGCGCTGGTAGTACCCGGTCTGCCCCATCAGTGGCACAGTTCTCCGCACATAATGCGGGGTCCATGGACCAAGGTTTCCGATGTGCCGCTTCTTTCCGGTGCGGCTATGCTTGCCCTTCTGCAGCTGCACACCCCATCGCTTCACAGGTCCCTGCGTCCCTTTTCCAGTGGTTATCGCGGCAACATCGACAAACTCACCTTCAGCGAAGAGGTCTGCCATCTGATACTCCTTCCCGAGAATCGATCTGCCGTACTCGAACTGCGCGGCAACGTCGTCCCCGCCAGCGATCAGCGTCTCCATCACGTCAGGCGTCTTCTTTGGGATCCCTGAAACGAGATGCGGCATGGTCTGGACGACCGCGCGGATCTCGCGTACCGCGCCCTCCTCAAGAGCGCGTTCGATGTTATCATTATCACGGTCTGCCCATACCTCTGTAATCAATTTCATCCCATAGTATCCGCGGTCTGTGTAGGCGCGCAGCGCAACAGTGCGCATGGCAGGAGTCTCGATGATCGTTACAGGCACCGATATCTCAATACCCGATGTAATGCTGTTCGGACGGTCGTCGATCATCAACACATGGGTCATCCCTGCCTTGTACCCTGCAAAATCCTGTATCTTCGGCTCTTCTCCATCGGTCCGCCATGATCGTATCCGTGCGATCGGTTTCTTTGCTTTTTTTCTCGGGCTGAATGCAAGTGACCCTCTTCGTGGTCTGTGTATCGTTGGCATTTTTCAAATCCTCTTTCCAGAAGCATCGTTGTATACTGTATTAATGTTAACGTTCAGAAGGGGCTTGTTCGGATTACTCTGGTGCAATGGTTGTGGAAAAATCATAAATCCGGATATGGCATCACGCAACTTATCAGTCCCACGTCGTCGATAGGATTATGTATGATGAACGTCTCGTAATCATGGCGAAAAGTGCTTATACACTTCAGACATCTGATATCCGTGGAGGTCTCAGTATCACCGACTCTAAAAAAACATCAGACCCACATAAAAGCGCGACCAATGGCGATAAGAAATTGCAATCAACGTATCTTGTCATAGGCAGCGGTAACATCGGGTCAGCGGTTGCCAGAGAACTTGTGAACCGGAATAAGACGGTTGTACTGATCGACAGGGATGCTGCGAAGGTTGAGACACTTAAGGAGCAGGAGTTTGAAGCCATCGTAGGTGATCTCAACGACCCGGGCCTGCTCGATCCGATCGATATCAAGAGCGTTGAAGTGGCGCTGATCCTGAGTTCTGACGTTTCTGCAAACGAAAACGCAATCGTTACCATAAAGCAGGCATCTGAGAGCATTCAGGTGATTGCACGTGCACCAAACAGCATCGCAAGGACCAAACTTATAGAGGCAGGGGCTGACAGCGTGATCATGCCGCCAAGGGTCGTTTCCGATGCCACGCTGCGGATACTCGACCGCGTGGAATCTGCCAGACATGCCTCGAACGTCCTTAATATCCTGCGCTCGATCGGTAAAGGGAAACTTGCCATCGTGGTCCACGACAATCCAGATCCGGATGCCATGTCCAGTGCTGTTGCCCTAAAAACGATTGCTGCGAGTGTTGATATTGAATCCGAGATGCTGTACCGGGGCGAGATCGGTCACCAGGAGAACAAGGCATTCATAAATCTGCTCCAGATCGATATGGGCAAACTCGATGAACAGAAGGCACGTTCTCTTGAAGATTTTAAGAAGATTGCGCTTATCGATTGTTCGATGCCAGGGGAGAATAACCTGCTCCCTAAGGATTCTGATGTTGCTATCATCATCGACCACCATCCTGCCGAGATGAAGGAAGTACATGCGGAGTATATAGATATCCGCCCGAATGCCGGAGCTACAGCAACGATCATGACGAAATATCTCCAGGAACTCGATATTCCGATCAGTAAGGATCTTGCGACCGCGCTGTTATACGGCATCCGCACCGACACACTCGGATTCAAACGGAATGCCAATCCAATCGACCTGACTGCGGCTGCACTTCTGTATCCGCTCGCAGACCATGATATCCTGGACAGGATCGAAACGCCGGCCATCTCCACAGAAACGCTGGACGTGTTTGGGGAGGCGATAAGGAACCGGAAGATCAAGGGCAGTTACCTGATCACGAATGTCGGGACCCTCCGGGATCGGGACGCGCTTGCACAGGCTGCCGACTATCTGCTGAACCTTGAGGGGGTCACGACTGTTCTTGTGTACGGGATCGGCGAGGACCAGATATACCTCTCTGCAAGAAGCAACGATATCCGGATGAATCTTGGCAAGTCGATGCAGGACGCGTTCGGGAAGACCGGTTCGGCAGGAGGGCACGCAACAATGGCGGGCGCCCAGATCCCGCTCGGAGTCTTCAGCGACACAAAGGATAGGCAGGCACTGATGAAGATCTCAGAAGAAGTGGTGATGAAACGGTTCTTTGCAGCAATTGGCGTTGAGAATGGGGATGAATGAATCCGGAGATCGGCTTTTTGAACATGCTCAGGGCTTGTTAGGGAATAACTTATCGGAATTCGTGCTATTTGCCCAAACGCGTAATTCGTGCAAAATATAAAAAGTATAGAATAATCAAAAAAATAAAAAATAAAATCGCTCAAATGTCCTCAAGCGATTCGATACCAATCTTCCTGACGTTTGGCTTCCATATCTTGTCTGGCATCCAGTCAGGCTTGTTCTTTGGAGCGTTAACCTGTTCCCTCCACCCCTCGAAGATATGTACCTTTTTTGTGCCGCGTTCACGTAGCATTATCCGTGTAGGATTGGCTTTGGTACTACCAACCCGATTCGCAACCTTGAGCGCTGCCTGCCGAGGCTGCTTTCCAGAAAAGACACCATGTTCGCTGCCACCATTGTCCCGCAGTACAAAGTTCCTTGTTTTCTCCATAACATACACCTCGCGCTATGCTTAAGTCATGCGCAGGTAATACTGATCACTTATAGGATATTAATGTAACGCCTGTGATGCCCCTTCCCGCTGGCGGTGTCATCGATGGATCGCTCTTGGCGAGGTCCATTAATGCAATGCCTCAGGGTGGCATCGATGGAAATCGCTTGGCGATTTCAATTATGCGACGATCTACGGAGATGAGATGCAATGGTAAGTATCATGGAAATCTACCAGTTACTCCCGAAACTGAACTGTAAGGAGTGCGAAAAGCCCACGTGCATGGCATTCGCAAGTTCGCTTCTGTCAGGCGAATCCGAGATCGCTGATTGCCCGCCGCTCTACGAGAGCGGGTACGAGAGCCAATTGCAGGAGCTGCAATCGCTACTTGCGCCAGTGAGCGGCGCTACCGAGACTGGTCTGGTCATCCATGAGGAGCTATGCTTCGGGTGCGGGAACTGCGTCGTTGCCTGCCCTGTAAACGTTGCCAATGATCCACATGGTGCGGCTCTCGGGCTTGCACCGTCCAACGATAAGGTGATCCTCGAAGTGGCAGGTGGTGTCGTCACTGCAAAGAATGTCGGTGAATGCAGGCGGTTCGGGCAGAACAAGATCCTGTGCGATGTCTGTATCGTAACCTGCCCGTCAAAAGCGATCGAGTTTGTGTAAAGGAACTCAGGCACAATCAAAAACTCCAGTGAAAACACTCTGATTATGGTGGTGTGCACGTGTTCGAACATTCGTGCAATTCGCGTCATTCGTGAATGCGCAGCATCGGCGCAGCCATCTCTTGGTGCTGATTTTATCACGAATACCACGAATCGGACGAATGCCCCGAATTTGTCCCGTTCATTGACATACCGCGTATTGCTAATATTTTGTTGTGGTCAAATCGGTCCCACACAAACGGTAAAAATCACCGGATTTAACCATAGAGAGCACAGAGAGCACAGGTGTGCCGAGATAAATTCATACTCGCCAGCTGGTGAAAATCCAGCCTGAGGAAAGGCTAGCCACCACCTCAGAACTGAACCCCACACCCAGCCTGGTAACGGCTGATGTGAAGCTGGGGGGATGGGATACTATTGTTATGGCAATTTAATTTTTAGACGTAATATAGGATCGTGCGAGTATTAAGCATCTAAATTGTATATTTGCATTTCTTGTTGAACAAACCATAAGATACAAAACCACAGAGGACACAGAGAGCACAGAGAATATGGAATTAAACGTAATATCTGAAAAGATTATTGGGGCAGCAATGCAGGTACACCGCACCTTGGGACCCGGATTACTGGAAAGCGCATAGAGGCAAGTTTTACGTATGAATTGGAAAAACAAGGTCTTAAAGTCTTGTCGCAGGCCCGGCTTCCTGTAATTTATGACGGAATGAAAATCAATTTGGGATACCGATTGATCTTCTCGTGGAAGATTCTCTAATCGTCGAACTTAAGGCTGTGAACAAGATAACACCCGTTCACGAAGCGCAACTGCTTTCCTACCTCAAACTAAGCGGAAAACTCCTTGGACTGCTAATTAATTTCAATGTGGTGCTCCTTAAGGATGGAATAACACGTAGGATCAATTAAAACCTCTCTCTGTGTACTCTGTGCCCTCTGTGGTTGAATTATCTTGACTTTATCGGACTGCCTTTTTGTCTGGAAATTAAATTGTTGAGACAATAGGCCACAACGGAAGTGAAGGTTATAAGCCCCGAAATTTCGATAATCCTGGAAGCCGACGTTCTTCGTGCAACGGAAGGTAGCATTCACACCACCGTTAGTCCAATCCTCCGGTCTTGGAATATAGCAGAGAGTTCTGGGACATTGCGAGGTGATGTGAGTCCAGCGGGGTCTAAGACCGTAGCATGGTATCAAACGGAGACGCTTGGGTTCTCGGGAGGGCCAGTATGCTCTCCTTACAGAGTTAGGAGTATGCGATGTCAAGCCTATGAACGGCAAGATACCGCAAATGGCATATTGGGAGTCGGATCAGCCTATACTACCGTTGAAGCAGGGTAACTCCTGTGGAGGGAAGGGGCTGACAGTTGAACCGTTGGGACAGGGGCACATCTTCCGTACTCAGATGCGGATCAAGGATGGCAACAAAACTGTACTCACAACCTATCCGGAAAAGGATGGGGAGGTTCTTCTGAAGAGCCGGATGAGGGAAATCTTCACGTCCGGTTCTGTGAGGGGGCTCATAGTAACCTTGGGGCTATTACCTCAAAAAAAGGTGCGCTATGGGCTCTACTCGACAGAAAACAGCAACTCTCTGTGCCCTCCGCGTCCTCTGTGGTTAATCTTCTTTGCCATAACCCAAATCCACCCAGAAGAAATTAAAAAGCCACATAATTTTTACTCTCTCTTCCGCATCATAACGTTTATCACAGAAGCGTCCAGAAGAAGTGGCATGATCATCTTCTCAAAGGTACTGGCAGACCGCGCCACAGTCTGGGAGGCGATGCGTGCGAGAGAGATCGCATGTGCAGAGGCGCCTGATGACTTAATCAGGTTCTCTTCCGAGGTCAAGCCGGTCATCATGTGGAACATCACGCGTGAGTGTAATCTCTCGTGCAAACACTGCTACATGGATGCAAGGTCGAAACATCCCGACGAATGGACACTCGAAGAAGGAATACGCTTCATCGATGAGATGGCTTCGTTTGGCGCACCGATGCTCATCGTAACCGGCGGAGAGCCGCTCATCAGTGAAAATTTCTTTCCCTTTGCCTTCCACGCGAAAGAGAAAGGCGTTCGGATGGTGATATCCACAAACGGAACACTGATCACACCAGAAGTGGCTGCGCTACTGGCAGAGGCAGATATCAGGTATGTCGGTGTGAGCGTGGATGCAGCTAACAGCGAGATGCACGATGCGTTCCGTGGCGTAAAAGGGGCTTTTGACCGCGCGATGGAAGGGATAGCGAACGCGCAGGAAGCAGGACTTAAAACAGGGCTGCGTATTACGATACACAAGGAAAACTGGCAGGAAGTTCCGAAACTGCTCAATCTCTGCGTCGAGAAAGAGATACCAAGGTTCTGCCTCTACCACCTCGTGCCGACCGGGCGGGGAAAAGGGATCATGGAGTTGGACGTCACGAAGGAGCAGCGGACGCAGGTGCTCAAACATCTTTATGATCAGGCAATCGAACTTCGGGACAAGGAGATCGAGATATTGACGACGGATTCACCGATGGATGGAGTATACATCCTTGAACGCCTGAAACGAGAGGATCCTGAGCGGTTCGATAAGGTCAGGGAACTTCTGACGATTTCAGGCGGCTGTTCGATTGGAAACAAGGTCGCGAATGTGGACTATCTCGGAAATGTGAATCCGTGCCATTTTACACCGCAGATGACGGTTGGCAACGTCAAAGAGCGACCGTTCAATGAGATCTGGAATGAACACCCAGGAAAACAACTGCTCGAGATCAGGGAGCGGAGGATGACGCTTGCAGGCACGTGCGGACGGTGCGAATATCTGGATGTCTGCGGAGGCTGCCGCCAGAAGGCGTATTTCTACGGAGACGATTTCTATGGCGGAGATCCGACCTGCATCTACGATCCTGACAAGAAACGGCTGGAATACGAGTTATTTTAGAGATGGATGTATGGATGTATCTTTCATCGGCGCAGCTCATGGCAATGCCGGATTGATCACAGTCAAAGACAGCTGGGTCAATCCTTTTCCTGTTCCGGAACATCGCGCATTTTACGCCTGATCTCCCGTAGAGTCTCCCGGTGCAGTGCTGCAATCAGGTTTGCGATCAAACCAAAGATGAATAGTTGGATTCCGATGATGATAACGAGCGTCGAAAGAATCGTGAGCAGGACGTGCGTTATTCCATAGAGCCACTCATTCACCACATAGATGCCGATTCCGACACCGAAAAGCATAAAGATCGCTCCGAACACTCCGAAGTAGAACATCGGGTTGTACAGTTTCGCGAGTTTGTATATGGTCATTCCGATCCTTGCTCCGTCCTTTAAGGGGTTTAGTTTCGTTGGTGCGCCCTCGCGCCTTGGCAGATATGTAATCGGGACCTCCATAATCCTTAAATCCTTCTTGACACATTCGACCGTGATCTCGGTCTCGATCTCAAAGCCGGTTTTGTTCAGTTCAATCCCTTTATATGCTTTCTTATCAAAAGCACGGTAACCGGACAGGATATCGTTGAGCCAGCCCCCGTAGATGATGCCGAACATCTTGTTCAGAAGCTTGTTCCCGACCAGATTCAGTTTTGTAAACGCGCCCCGCGAGAAATTGGCGAACCTGTTCCCGATGACGTGATCCGCCTCGCCACGCAATACTGGCGCAAGCACCACGTCGATCTCATCCGGAAGGTATGTACCATCGCCATCGATCATCACCAGGTATTCACTTTCGATAGTGGCAAACGCCTGCTGGATTGCCTGCCCCTTCCCTTTTCCGGTCTGGACGATGACCTCTGCGCCCGCGCTAGCAGCGAGTTCGCGGGTATCATCGGTGCTATGCCCATCGATCACCAGCACCTGATAGCCGTCTGCCAGAAATTTCGTTACGATGTCGGCGATCGTCTCTGCCTCGTTAAGTGTAGGTACGAGCACGCAGACATCGTTTTTCATCTCACCGTGCAAGGAGACCCCGTCCGCAAGCGCGGGGAGGAATTGCGCACATCTCCTGTATAATTCCTCTCGCTCGTTCCAGAAGCGTTAGCTTCTTGCTGTTCACAGACGTTCCGATTCGATCTCCAGTGATTGTCCGAAGATCGAAGTACCCGGAACTCCGCAGTCCGTGTATAAAACATTCTTTGTCGTCGTATTTCACTTTATCAAACCTCCTGAATCCTTTAACTTCTTTCACAGTGTTTCTTTTTAACTTTCCTCCTTTGAAGAAGTTAGCTTTAAACAATGATCGGTTCTGTCGTCTTACCTGCTTACCGATGTGAATGTGGTTAGCGCGTTCCTGATCATTTCCGTCAGCGATCACAAAAGCATCATTCGCGTGTGATTTCTTCAGATAGAGTTCTATGCGGTCATGTTTCGTGATATAGCCATAAGTCTGATCGCAACCCAGTATATCAACGATTCTATTTCTCACGATATTCATAAACGCAGTTGCTTTCAAGGACTTCTCTGCTTTAGCCTGTATCTGCGGGTGTCCGAACTCCTCTGCTGTCTGGTTGCACTCGTGACATGCTATCGTGAGATTGGAGACTCGATCCGAACCACCTCTCGACCGCGGTACGATGTGCTCTATCTCCAGTGGAACGTACTTTTTGCTGCAGTAAGCGCATTTCCTACCCCACTTTTCGAGCAGGTATTCTCTGACCTCATATCCCTGCAGTTCACCTTGCTGATATTCGATGTTAGAGATTTCCGGGTTCTGCATCTTCTGTGTGTCGAAAGAAGCAACCTCTACGATGATTCGCGTGATCGGTAGGATTTTCTTCAGTTTTTCGATAAGCTTGATATGGCTATTGAGTTTGTGTTTGATGCTCGGTGCAAGCCAACCTTTCTTTCCACGGTTGTTGAATCGCGGTTTTCTGTACCACTTACGGCTTCTTCGCGTGCGCCTGTATGCTTTCCGCTTCTCAAGCAGTCTTTTGACATCGTTGCGGAGTTCGAGTTCTCCCGCGATTAGTTCTTTATCTGTGGTTACAGCACTGAAACCGATTGTTGTGTACCCTGCGTCAATGCCGAGGGTGATGTTCTGTGTGATTTCTTCACAATCCCAAAGAAGGCGTATGGTAAATGGTGTCCGCTGAACAACTTCTGCTTTACCTGCTTCCAGCAGATGTCTCGCTTTTGCAGGTTTACACGGCATTAATGGTCTTCCGTTCTTATTAATCACATATACCAGCGTATCGGCTTTATGCCCTCCCGCTGGTTGGAGTAAGTGCTCATCGGAGTTGTTATGCGGAGTTTTTAAGCTGGACCGCACTGTTCCTACCCTCTCAGAACTGTTTAACCATCCTGCCACAGAGCCGCAAGCTTGAGCAGCACTCGTGGGGGTGTATGTATTTCTTCCGCGTAACTTCTGCATATTTCTATGCCTCCTGATCAACTAAGGGGCTTAAAAAGCCCATTCCTCGGTCCCGTTAGGGTCAAGGGGTAGTTGACGTTACGTTATCTCTATCCGGGTCCTGGCGTCACCTGTCCGCTTGAGCGCGACCTCGAGAACACCGTTGCGATAGGTTGCAGTGGCGCTCGACGGATCAACGCGTGCCGGAAGTTCGATCGTCTCTGCAAATTCACGGTCTTCAACAAGCACCCGTATCGTAAGCGTATTTTCGGTGGCGTCCATCGAGATGTCTTCCTTGTCGATGCCGGGCAGTTCGGCAACCACCTGCACACAATCATCGGTTTCAAAGACTTCAAGCAATGGTTTGTATCCCTCGGGAACCGGATCATCGAGCATCGGGCGGCTTCCAAACTCAAAAATCTCGGGCGCCTCCCCAGGGCGCTTGGTTACGGAAAATCCATACACCATCGGGACGGTATCACCAATCTCGTCGATACGATCGATCAGATCATCAAGCATATCCTCGAAGATGTCGAAATCGATGGGTGCATCGTCATAACTTTTTCTTTTTCTCATGATGCTGTTCCTCACGACATCTTTGGTTGCTACCATAAAAAAGTTACTGTTTGGCCGGGCTTTGGGACAATGTTATTCGACCGCCGGCCCTGCCACGTCATGGCAGCCCTCTGCAAGAGCCGTCTCCCACTCTCGCCTCGCCTTCACATCAGAGAGCATCGGCATGATCCGGTCGATCCTCTCCCGCGCCCGCTCAAGCAGGACAGGATCAATGACAGGCATCCTGGGCGCAGGAGCCGCCTCACGCTCCGGCGCTGGCGCAACTATCACATGCGATCGATCAGGGCGCATCCGCTTCCCGGAGACGATGCTCTCAATCCCGCGCTCCCACTCTTCGCTCCACGCAGTATCGCATAGAGGCATATGCACGACGCTGGTTCGATCGACAGCGATCGCATCGAGCCAGCACGCGTGTTCACATGCACCGCAGAAGGTGCACCGGTCTGACGAGATAGCGATTTTCTTATCATCAGGGATGTACCATGCATTCGCAGGGCAGACATTGAAGCACGCATGGCAGCCAAGCGGGTCGCATCTTATGAGGTGGTTCTCGATCAGCCGGATATCACCTTCGAACGGCTTGAAAACGTCGATAGCATCGTAAGGGCAGACGCTTTTGCACCAGCCACATGCAACGCAATTATCACTGACCGATAGCGTGCCTGATACGCGGGGTGCAACCACCTCTCGCGTGCCGGTGACCTTTATGGCATCCTCAGGGCAGATATCCTCGCAGAGCACGCAGTAATCGCAGACGTCCTCATCGATTAAGATGTTTTCGAACGGTACTACAAGCGTCGACGGCGGAGCCGTTGCCGGATCGATAGGCGTTATCTCGCCCTTATCCTTTGGGATCAGGATGAACGCATCGCAGAAGTATGCGCAGATGCCGCAGAAGTTGCACTTCTCTGTATCGATGCTGATCTCGCCGGTCACACCCTCTTTAAGCGGTGCGATCTCCTCCTTCTTCGGGAATGTGTACTCGAGTGTGATCGCATCCGAACTGCATACCTGCTCGCAGAGACTGCACGGGATGCAGGACTCGTTTGGCTGTGCCTTTGGCTCGATATGCGGATAGCATTCCCGTTTTACGGCGTCTTTCCCATCGATATCCATCTTAACTGCTTTTGTCGGGCAGAATGCGGCACACATCCCGCAAAACGAGCATTTATCTGGATCCATGAGAACAGGCGGCACATCCAGCCCTGTTCCGATGGCGCACATATCACCGAGTTCGAGCGCACCCGTGGGGCAGAGATCGACACAGATGCCGCAGCCGCAGCACCGCTTGTAATCGTAATCGATCCTCTTTGTGACATCACCGGTACGCTTTGTGTAGATGATGTGAGAATCTGTTACTGTTTGCGAAACCTCTGACTGTGACAACATCGTTACAGTATGTCTTTCCTTGCGATGATCTTCTGTTCTGCACGCAGTTCTTTGACGTAAGCCCTGCCTGTGACCTCGATGTTGCCTGCTGCATCTACGATTCCGGCTCTGATGTTCGGTCTGAGCATGACATCTCCGCCTGCCGCGATATTCCCGCCGATCGTGGCATGATCAAGCACGGTGCAGTCCTGCTCTGTCTTCACACCCCCGTCGATCATCGAATGTGCGCCGATGATCGCACTTGCTGCACGCACCGAGCCCTTAACTGTAACATATTTCCTCAGTTCAAGAGACCCTGTAACGACAAGGTCGCTCCAGAAATCGGTGTTGTCACCGATGATCAGATTGCCATTCAGATGCACAGGCGTGTCAAAAAAAGACGACCGTTCGATGATAAAAGTATTGGAATCCTTGTGCCGCTTTATGAATTTGGTCTCCATGGTGAGAGTTATCAAGTATGAAACAATATAAAAGTTTTGTATATGTGATGCAGACTGAGAAGATGCGATTACCGGCAGTGTCTGAAAATCGAGTGATTTTATCACCGCGGTCTGCGCAGCAGTGCCGAAGGCAGGGCGCAGAGTTTCGAGACCACTTCAATCCCCCGCGTGCTCTGCGATAAAATTTAAGGGCATGGCGATTTCACTTGAAAAAGCGACAGTGCCCGATTACCCACATCTCCTGATAACCTGCTCACGGTGCCGATAGGAGCACACCATCCCCGATCTTAACACTGAGATCGGCTGCGATCACAGGACACTTTACCAGGAGCAGAAAGAATATGTAACCTGCTTCCTCGCTCAGTGTTTCGTAGTTTCCCTGCCCCTTGCTGATGATCATATCAGCCGATCGGTAGATCTCTACAAATTCCGGGTCGCACCGCTCAAGAATCGTCCCTGGTGTGTCCGATGTCGTCACGATCTCCGCGATGGAATCGATTCCGCAGAAGATAGCATCGTCTATGGTCGCATCGTTGATGATCGGCTTTTTCTTTACGGCATACACGACATCCGCGTAATCCATTATTTCTTCGATGAGTATTCGGTCAAAAGCCACTTCTCCAGCATTATCTGCAAGATATAGGATGTTCTCTGAATCTTCAAGCGATTCCACAAACAGGGGGTAGTCATTTATCGCAAATTTCTTTGTCAGTATGTCCTCTATCGTTTCTTCGACGTCGAACTGGATATCCGCACCAAAATCTATGATATTTCCAGCGATTGCAAGTTTCACCGCGGTAAACAGGCGATCATCCGATTTATCCACGATATCTTTCAGATCCGGATACATCCCCATCCCGATCCGGTTGTATTCCATTTTAAGACTTTTATATGGATCGTCGCACCCGGTAATATCATGTACTATGGAATATATGGTACGTGCGATGAGAGGGGGGACGTAATCGACCGGAGCGTCCAGTAACTCCGCCATCACCGATTTCAGCACCTTCTCCTGCACTACCGGATCGTCGGTCACCACCCTTGTAGCATTGAGCGACTGTTTCAGGAGGCAGGGAATGCATTCGAGACGTGCTTTCATCGTATCTCCATAATCTCTTTCAGTCTCGCGATCGCTTCTTTCTCGCGATCGCCGCCGCACCTCTGCACAATCCTGTCGTAATGCCGGATCAGATCGATATATTGCGCGTCACCGTTCAGACGGTACCGAGTTGCATGTACGAGCGCCTCTATTACCGCGTTTTTCCCCCTGTTTATGCAGAGCATTGGTTTATCCCGGATCACGCCACGTATCGGTGTTAATTCAAACAAATTTCCATTCGACTGGCTGCATTCAAATAAAATCCATGCGCTTGCACGTTTCAGCACCGGATAGTCCATACCATCAAGATATTCGAACGCTTCCGGACTCGGATCTCCGAATGTGCACTCCACATACATCACCGGGTCGTGGATGATATTTGCAACGATCTTTCCGGTTCTGGCAGCGTTCTGCCGCGTATGCGATCCTGGAAAGAGTTGTACGCATAACCTGTCGTGATTCCTGATGATCCCGATGGGCGCAGCGTTCGGAATGCTTGAATCTGATCTCGTTGTTGCGATGACCTCTGAGATCCCGTCGAGGATTCCGAAGTCGGCTGGGTCTGGGTTGTCCATGTTTTTTGATCCTGTCCTGGTCATGTTTTGATCCTGTTTCGAAAGTGTTTCAGGTGTTTTAGGTGTTACGTATGTTCTGAAAGCGTTATGTGCAATACATCTCTATGGAGTCATATATGGCTATCTCAGTTGTTGCCACCCCAGAGCGGTCAAAGATCGGCATCATGCAGGTCAAAGACTTCCAGAAGACCCCAATCTTTTGCGGCACGCTCACGCTTGCTAAAACCGAGAAAGGGATGCGCCCGCAGAAATTCATGTCAGAAAACCGCTTCAAAAAACCATCCGAAGCAATCGAGATGCTGAGAAGTGCAGACCTGATCTTGCTTGCACCCGGGGATCCGAAGACCGCGCGGGAGTTTCTGGAGATGCTGAAAGGTTATCAACTCTCGTGCAGATCGGTTCGTCTCTGCCGTTACTGTTTGCTTGAAAATAAGTTCAGTCCTATCGATAAACGGTCGATTAAGTCCAGGAACGAGATGATATGCCCGGATTGTGCGCTTGGGGAACTGCACAGGGAACTTGCCCACTTGAAACTCGGGGAATCCGGTCTTGAACGGATCGAGAAGACACTTCTCAGGACAAGAGACCTCGACCGTGTTTTCGGGATGCTTGACCCTGAGCGCCTCGACCACGATCTCACGCTCTACAGCACGATTGCGGCAACAGAACCTGTGGACGCAAAGCCAGTAAAGATAAGCGATCTCCCACTTCCTCATCGGTTTGGAAAACTGCTTTCCGGAAAAATCAAGGAACTGCTCCCGGTCCAGGCACTATCTGTCGAGAACGGTCTCCTCGAAGGTACGAGCCAGTTGGTCATCTCCGAGACCGCAACAGGAAAGACGCTGATCGGCGAACTTGCAGGGATAAAGAACCTCATGGAAGGACGAGGGAACTTTCTCTTCATCGTTCCGCTGGTTGCGCTTGCAAACCAGAAGGAAGACGACTTTGCAGAGCGTTACAGCCAGCTTGGGATTACAACGGTGCTGCAGGTCGGGGTGAGCCGGATAATGCATGAAAAGAGGAAGAAAAAGTCGCCAACGGCTTCTGACACAATCTGGGTTGGCACTTATGAGGGCGTCGACTACCTTCTCAGGTCCGGGAATGCAGGTAGGCTCGGGAAGATCGGCACCGTCGTAATCGATGAGGTGCACACGCTTGCAGACGCGGAGCGCGGGCACCGGCTGGACGGCTTGATAGCGCGATTAAAGTACATCGCCCCGGATGCCCAGTTCCTGTTCCTGTCAGCGACCGTCGGCGATCCGGAAAAACTTTTCACAAAAGTTTTATCAAAAACTGCCCTTCGGGCGGGGGCCGATCTCCCGTCTGGCACATCAGTAAAACCCGGCGGAAGACTTGTCAGGTACGAGGAGAGACCTGTGCCGCTCGAGCTGCACCTCCTCTTTGCAGGGGAACGGGACAAGGTGCGGATCATCGACCGGCTGGCACGGCAGGAATGGAACACACGGTCATCGAAGGGCTATCGCGGGCAGACGATCGTCTTTACAAACTCGCGGCAGCGGTGCCACGGACTCGCAAAAGCTCTCCGGATCAATGCCGCTGCATACCACGCGGGTCTGCCGCAGAAGGAGCGGAGACGCATAACACGGGCATTTGCAGACGGCAAACTCGAGGTCGTCGTTACAACCGCGGCACTCGCGGCAGGTGTCGATTTCCCGGCATCGCAGGTGATATTCGAGTCGCTTGCCATGGGTATCGACTGGCTAACCGGGCACGCGTTTCACCAGATGCTCGGGCGGGCTGGGAGACCTGATTACCATGATCTCGGGAAGGTCGTCCTGCTTGCTGAGCCAGACCGGAAATATCACGGCGGCTCAGAGACCGAGGATGAGATCGCATTCAAGCTCTTGAAGCACGAGATCGAACCTGTCGATGTCATGTATGAGGAGCCCGCGCAGATGGAGGAACTGCTCGCATCATCCGCACTCGCACGGAACAAAGAGGAACTGCATCATCTGAACGATCTCCTGATCGGGGGCGGCGATTTCGGCTACCTCTTCGGAAGATTGGTTAAATACGGGCTCCTGACGCGTTCTGCCACGCCAACAGAGTTTGGCAGGATCGTGGCGACACACTTCTTGAGCGTAGAGCAGGCGTTTCTGATCAAAGATGCGATCGAAAAGGACGCTTCCCCGCTTGATACTGCGGTATCGCTCGAGACGTTTGATTCGGTCTATTTCAAGAATGCTGCAAGGATCTCTGCCGCCTTAAAGATGCACATACCCTCAAGGGTCTTTCAGGGCGCGGCGTACGACATCGTCTTTTCAGGAGACGGGGTTTCTGCTCTCGATAAGGACATCCGCGAACAGATTCTTGCATTCATCACCGACTTCATGGTCTGCAAGCATAAGGATGCGCCGCACTGCGGATGCGCTGAACTTGCTTTCTCGAAGCGGTTGGTCGAAATGCGGTGCGAGGGGATGGATCCCGGGGGAATCGTGCGCGAGATCGGTGATTATGGAGTTTATGCTTATGCAGGCGACGTTCTTGAGTATCTGGATCACGTTGCACGCAATCTTGAGGCGATCGAGATGATCGCACGGGTGTTTGGGAACGAGGCGGTCGGGCAGGATGCGAAGAGGGTCCGGAAGGCGGTGGAGGGGTGATGTAATGGCTACTTCTCGCATTTGGGATTATCCGAGAGGTCTGCGGTACCATCTGCATGAAGATGTCCGCTGGTCTCTTATCAGGCGGTCTCGCCAGTTCTCCGGTCCGTGCTGCCGTCCGGGAGGCGGTGCGAGGCGATATAGCAGGCTTGTAGTATCGTTGTTGCGGTGCGGCGGTGAGATGCACGGCATGAAATCGCTATGTACAGGCTCTGGACTTAAGTTCGTGGTTTGGTGACTTTTGTTGATGCGCTGGCAATTTCCGGATGGGCGCGCCATAGAGGGAAGTCTTATATAGCAATCGTAAGACAATCATCAACATACGAGTAATCAAATCGATTAAGATGATTGAAGGGTAATATATGCCAAAATATAAGAGAGATTATCTAACAAATGTAATTTGCAGGATTGACTTCATAAATAGGCTAAACTTTTCCACTGATCAAATAAATCGTTTAAAAGATGACATAAGCGAAGACTTCCCGAATATGAAGGATATGGATGTATCTTTTATAGAAGTTATGATGAGTCCAGAGGAAGATCGCACTATACGCAAAAAAGAAAAAGTCTATGAATTTGTACGTGAAGGTAAGCTTGTTCGCATTGAACCGGAATGTCTTGTGTTTGAATTCAAGCAGTACACGGGGTTTGACCAATTCAGAGAACTCGTTAAAAAGGTGCTCAACAGTTTGGATTTGTTAAATAATAGTGTGAGAAGTAAAAGGATGGGATTGAGGTACATAAACCAGATACACCTTGACGAAGGGGATCCTTTTGATTGGAGTGGGTTAATTGTAGATTCGTTGGTACCAAACACTATCTACACAGAAGATAAGAATGTTCTGTCAAGGTCGCTGGGTTGGGTTGACCTCACATACGACGATTTCTATGTAAGATTTCATTACGGTATGTTTAATAGCGAGCATCCAAATCCAATAGCAAGAAAAGAATTTGTATTAGATTTTGATTGCTATACCAAAGATGAACAGGATCTTTCCAATGTTTCAACGTTGTTAGATCGTTTCCATGAAAAAATTAAAGAGATGTTTGAATGTAGTATTCTGGACGATCTCAGACAAATTATGGGAGTAAAACGAAATGTTTGAGAAGAAAACAGGTAATATTCAATATTTCGAGGAATCGAAGACGGTATTGCCGCCCATAATGGAAAGTAGAAAACCTGAAAAAGGATATGACCCAAACACCATTTCTGTAGATTATAGAGAATACGAGAAGAAATATAAGAAATATGGAATCGAGAGAAAAGTTGTTGGGCACATTTCAGAGAGCGATTGATTCCCCTTATTGCAAGTACTCAAAGACGCGAGTATGTCAGGGCGACATATTACGGGAGTCGCCTATTATAGAATGGGAATTTACTGATAGTAGTTATAAAGAATATAATATTATTAAAAATACGTTAGCATACGCCGTCGTGATGACACAAGATTGTGACCTGGAACAAGATTACAAGAACAGGAATGAGGAGGTGTGTGAGAAGCATGACAAACACATGCAATCTATTCTGGTATGTCCAGCATATCCTGCAGAGAAATTTCGGGTCGGAGAACATCTGAAACATATAAATCTTGTGGTGGAAAAATGGAATAGTGAACGGTTTAAAAAAAATAAAAGACCAGAAAAATGAACGTTTTCATTTTCTTGGAGCGGATTCGAAGATGCAAGTCCCAGAATTAGTGATCGACTTTAAGCATTACTATACGATGCCAAGAAACGCCATTTATACGATGGTGGGGTGAGCATTACTTGGTAACGATCCGAGCGTTATTTAGAGAAAGTCTATCTCAGCGTTTTTCATACTTTCTAAGTAGAATAGGATTACCTGACATCAAGGAGAAGTAAAAAGTGCCAAAACCGTCTCCACCCCCCCACATTCATCCGCGCTCACTCAATCGCCTGACGCCCCTCCTCGGATGCCCCTAATTTATTCGGGAGTGGTGCGGCTGGGGCTTCGGGAGAATGGACGCAGCCGGTTGGCACCGGGTCTCGCATGGACGTGGTGTTTTGCGACCTCGAGTCGAGAGACGTGATGTAGACGAAGAGTGAAGCTGGATGTGCGACGATTGAAGTTCGACCGGAAGGATATATAGAGGTCCCGGTTCGGACATAACACCAGATATGCGAACTCGGGTTCGGATATGGAGCGACGCGACACCAGTTTAATAAACATAAGCAGAATATGTGGTAAATAATGGCAGTTCGATTCATTCTCACGGATTACGTAAGCCAGCTATTGGCATACACAGTCTACGACAAACTGGATGACGGCACTTATGCCGGACGAATTCCACAATGCAGAGGGGTGGTAGCATTCGGAGCAACCCTGCGTGAATGCGAGGATAAACTCCACTCAACCCTCGGAGATTGGATTCTGATTGGTCTCAAGTTGGGACATCCGTTACCAGTGATTGCCAAAATTAATCTGAACAAGGATCTGGCTTATGAGCCCGTGGAAGCCCTGTAAACGCCGAGATTTTATCCGAAGGCTTGCGGAAGTTGGGTTTTGACGGACCCTATTCCGGTACACGCCATCAATTTATGATCTATGGGCAGAACCGTATAGTGATCCCTCCCGATGCTGAAATACTCCGTGCCTCAGCTTCGGATGACGATTCGTGAGGTTGAAGGGATCTTGAATCGTGGTATTACAGCGAATGAGTAGAACAAATTGTGATCTACACTCTCCAGGTTGGATCAGGGATTGTGATCATGGGTGTCGTTGGCGTCATGTACTTTAAAACCCATCTTCGTCACTATGAATAAAAAAACGCTATCCGTGGACCACATCAATTTTCAAATCTGTTCTACATCCTCTTGACCCCGATTGATTTCAAATGAGTGTTCATTCCCAAATATTTGCAATTGAACATCTCCAGAATGTTTTTTTGCACATTTGTCATGGTCGTAAGTTTCAGTATCCGAGATTTATCCCCCTTCAGACCTATCTTTCCAATTTCACATCTCTCCAGTATACGATACATTTTATTCACACTACTCACACCTTCAATCCTATTTTCCCTGAGCTTGTTAGTGATAGTTACATCCAGTAGATAACTCAGAATGCATATCGTATAATGTGCGCGGACATGTTCCTTCGTGTAAACAAATGTAGGCTGGAACTTAAGGAATGATTTCACTTCTTTGAATCCTTCCTCTACCCTATTTTTATCCCTGTATGCCTTGATAAGTTCCCTGGGACCGAGTCTATACTCCGCAGGTTCCGTAGTTTCACAGATGTTCGTAACCAGCATCCAAATACCATCTGTCAGCATTGCCTTTTTAATCGCTTCTGTATTTTTCTCGTAAACAAGATTGAATGTCTGAACCTCAGAACCACCATTCTCAGTCAGAACTGCAGACTCAAGATGGTAAGATAAAAACTGATTCACCTTAAACTTATTCAAAATCTTGTCAATCCTTTTTTCAGTTGGTTTTACCTGCCGGCTCTTTTTCGCCTTCAGTAGAGATTGTTTCTCACGCTTTAATTCCTCTATCGCTTTTTCTATGAACATATCCCTGGCTTTACGATGTGTTTCAAGCAGATCCGGGCTAAATACCAATACATGCCGCCTTTTATCACCATCCACCCCCAGATCCTCGTAGTATGTGTTATCATCGTATTTGGTTAAACCAATCGAAAGTATCTTTTTTTCTGTTGTTTTTTCTGTAAAGTTCTTGAACCTCTTCGTCTCAATTCTTTCAACTGTAGATAGCTGGTTTTTATCCATGGCAGTGATGTACAGGTATTTCTTACTGTTTTCCAGATGTGTCAGGTTATCATCTGAAACCATTCCACGATCAAACACCAGGGTAATTTTCTTAAATCCAAATTTCTGTGCCCACTTATCAGCGTTCCCCGTAAGCGTTTTGACATCGGCAGTGTAATCCTCAAGAATGTCCCATGAAAATGGTTCACCTTTTGAGTTGACAAGGAGTGAAAGAACGACCCTTTTGCTTTTGAATCCGTGTGATTTGGTTCGACCGGGACTGGCAAGCTCACATTTTGTCCCCTCAAAATGGGAGTCAGAAAGATCATAGAAAACCATTCGCATACTCGCATTATCTCGTTCTTTGAGTGTCTCGTAAAGCCATTGCTCGATTTTTTCTTTTTGCTGCTCAATTACCGTGAGTTCACGGTATATTCGTGATTCGTTGAAATGCGCTCTGTCAATTCCAATAATGAGGTCGCAAGCGGTTGTTTTGAACCAGTCAACGGCATTGAGATAACTCCCCGGATCCAGACAACGGTAGAAGGTGAGGATCTTTGCAATATCACCGGTTGATATGTCTTTTTTCCGGTTTTTACTGGAATCTTGGGGTAATGGAAAGAGTTCTGAGAACCCCCATTCCTTGTCCCATAAATGGTTCAAAAAAGCTACGTCAAGGTAGTGCCAATGATCAACGAAGAGCAGGTCCTCAAGGGTTGTAACGATTGTGTCGGTGGACAGGCGGATCTTCAGCACGTTGCGTATCTGTTGTGCTTTTTCCGGAGTGAGTTTTCCGAGATAAGTGATTATTCTTTTTTTGCTCTCGCCGTCTTCTCGATATGATTCTGCAATTGAGTAATAATTGTAGGTATCACTCTTCTTTTTTTTGGGGTGTGTTTGTAAATACATGGTCTGTTCTACTTATACTATATGTAACAGGTAGTATAAAAAGGTTATGGTATTGAATTCTGTTCTACAATTTAAAAATTTGAGAAAGTATACTACTGGTGGAAACCGAGAGACGTGGACGTTATGGGAAGTTATTTATGGATGAAAACAGTGAATTTGGGTGAGATACTGGAGAACATGGGTTAAAACCCGTAAGCCCACTTCCGAAAATGCGCTGCAATCGCAAGCCTTATTATCCGATAGAGCGATGGCAGAACCGTGCATGCTGCCCGGATGATGTGTCCCCATCTGAGATAACAGATGCATTTCACGGCTCAGCTGGGCGATTGTTGAATTGTTAGTGAGTGCATTGCCGGTACGGCAGGATGCGCGAAAATTAGTAGGACGTAGAGAAAGATGGTTAGTATCGAATATATTCCGGCAGAGGTGAGATGGGAGATTGCAGCTAAAGCAGCGAGCGCAACACCAGTAGCTTATGATATGGTCTTTCGGGAAGTTCTTGGCGATAAGTACGACGAGATCGAGCGTCCGATCTACATCGAAGCAGGAAAGGAGATGAAGAGCCTTGCAACGGCTCTGGGTCTGCCAACGGATAACGCCAGGGACCTTGGCGATATCAAAAGAGTTCTCTTCATAATCCTTTACGGACCTGAGTGTAAGGTCGAGAGGGTAGAGGGGACCGAAGATAGGGCGGTAGTTAAGGTGACTGGATGTGCCCCGCTTAATCGGACAAGAGAGATGGGACTGGGTCCGAAAGTGGTTTGTCTTGCAGCGTGTCGGACCGAAGGTGAATCGGTTATTGAGAATCTCAATCCGAAGTACACCATGCGGTTTAACAAGAATATGTGCGCTGGCGACCCGTACTGCGAGATGGTTATCGAGCTTAAGCGATAAATGGAGGGATAAAGATGCCAGAAGTGAAAATAAACCCTGAGGAAACTGCACTCTTGTTGATAGACATGCAGAACAATCTCCTTCATGAGAAAGGGAAAGCTGCTGCATTGGGGGTCTGGAAGTTTGCAAAGGAAGCAGGAACTATCCGGAACACCAGACAGATGATCGAGATCGCAAGGAAGAATGACATACCTCTAATCTATGTGAAGTTTGTTCTCAGACCGGACTATGCAGATATTATGGGATTGGCTCAATTGTCGCTCTGTACACTGGGTAAGTTTATAAAGGAAGGTGAGATCTGCAAGGAAGGTACCTGGGGTGCTGAGTACGTTGATGAGCTAAAACCAGGGGCAGGTGATTACATCGTTGTCAAGCGAAGGATGGACGCGTTTTATAATAGCGATCTGGAAACATTGTTGAGAGGTCTGGGACGAAGAACGCTGGTAATTTGTGGTATTATTACAAATTTCTGCCTTGAGTCAACGGTTAGAGGCGCAATGGATAGGGATTTTGATTGCATCGTGCTGGAGGATTGTACAGCGAGCGAAAGCAGAGAGATGCAGGAATTTCCGATGAAGGCGATCTTCCCGGTGATAGGAGCTGTTGCAACCTCAGAAGAGTTGGTCATAGGATAGGATACAGGAGAAGATGATGGAGTTTGGCGAACCGCCATGGATACCCTCGAATTCGATTCGTGAGGTGGGGCGGATGGGACTGGAATATGTTGAGCAAGATATGGGGGTATAAAAATGGTTTCAATCAGACCTTTTGAGGAGGGCGATAATGCCACGATGCTGGATATAGAGAAGTTGTGCCCACAGGGTAATGGAAAATATGCAATGGGAGTGGATAAAAGCCCAGACGCTATTGCAAGATATAAACTATACGATGATTGGAAAGTTCTTATAGCCGAAGAGGGAGGGAAAGTTGTGGGCTGGGTTGGTTGGGCTGTGAAGCACGATCCGATTCAAGAAGAGCAGTATGTATATTTAGCTGAGGTGATCGTACATCCAGAGTATCAGAGAAGAGGAATTGCTACCAAGTTGGTGATGGAAGCAGAGAAGAATGCACGAAAAACTGGATCTGATCATATATATTGTTATATATTTGAACCAAATGACGTATCCCAAGCTTTGTTTGGGAAACTTGGTTATTCTAACATGGGAGAGTTCAACCTTTCTTTGAAAGTTACGCAAAAACGAAAGCTTCGCCACCCGTTTTTTGTTGCCACTAACAGATTCTAAATAATCCACCCCTGCATCTTCAGAGATTCGCCTCCTCCATGACATCGCCCAGCCGCAACATCGCAAACAACCTCATCTGATCCACGTCCATGGTCTCGAAAACAAACTTTGCTTCACGATCTCCCGATTTCACCAGTGCAATCCTGATATTCTCCAGCTTTTCGATGACTTCCGTGTTTGAAAGCTGTTCACTCGACTTTTTCAGCTTCCATAGCATATATCTGTAGAACACAAGCCCCATAACACACAGAAAGATGTGTACTTTTATCCGGCAATCTTTCCGGTGAAATATTGGCTTGATCGGGATCAGCATCACATTTTTTAGCCATTTGAAGTCCTTCTCGATAAAATCTTTGGCGGTATACGTCTTTACAATCTTTTCCGAGCTCCAATCGTGCATATCAGTGATGATAGCGTTCTTTCCGAATGTACGATACAGATCTTTCTCGGCTTTGGGATCCACCGAGTACTTGAAAACGCCGCCATCCTCCTCAAACAAGAACACGGTCATGTACTCATCAGGAATCGCTTTCGAAGAATCAATGAGCGCGTTCTTCACACTCTTCTTTCTACCACGCCCTTTCCGCTCAACAGACTGTTTTATCGAAGATAATCGTTCTATTATCTTTATTTTCTTCGTTTCATAAGTAGCGCTTTGTTTTTTATAACTTCCTTCGTTGTAAGATATCACAACTGTAAATTCAGTACCGAAAAGTTCTTTTTTAGTTCTGTATTCAAAAACATCGTGTTTCCCGCTCTTATATAAAAATTCATACTGGTTCAACGGAATCTCATGCATATCCCGGACCTGATTTGCCTTTGCAGCTCCGACAATATGCATTTTTGATAAAACCAACTCAATATTGTCCGTTGAGTTACAGCCCCTGTCGATAACCAGGACTATATCGTTGCATGGCACTTCGATTGCCACCAGCCTTTCAACAATTTTGTTGAATATCACCTTGAATATTTTTGTATCGTTAGTCTTCCCGGCATAAGATTCTGCTAATATCGGTACATTCTCATCACTCGTAACCATGCCAAGCCCGATCAGATTTTTGTCATATCGGCGTTCTTTGCTCTTCCCTTTGCTCGGCATTTCTTCACCGTTCTCGATGTATGTGAAGAAGTTGGTCGTGTCAAAGAAGATGGTTGAGGGCTTTACACCAAGTTCTATGAGCTTTTTTCCAATATCGTCCTGTATTTTTTCCATCACAGCATCTGTAAGGTAATCCATCTGATTTACGAAGTTATCAGTGTTCAACTGATTCGGAAGTGATAAAATGATGTTTAAAAATGAGTTGTAGAACCAATCAGCCGTTTTATTCTTGCTCATCGGTCCACACGCTCTGCCGAGAATGATTAACCTGAGATATTCACCCACTGTCAAACCATCGACTTCTTTCTTAGTTATGTGCTTGTTTACGGTGTCTACGAAGTTCAATTCTTCTGATATATTTATAAGTGCAGCAGTTCTGCCGTATTCGAAGCTTTTAATCTTTAAATTAGTAATAAGATTATCTCGTTCGTCGTATACACGTTCAATCGCCGCAGCAGTCCCGAGATGCTTAGACCAGACCCGTCTCACCGTTCCGTCGATCCTGGCTTTCCGCACCAGCTGGTAGTAGGTGTACCCTTTGACAATCTTCTTCTCAAGATATGGTTTGATTTTTCTGATAGCGGCAGTATCCATTGCGTGTTATAGTTAGATTTCATTGTACTTAAAGTTTGTAGCAACTATTTATAGTGATACTACTTACCGATTATGTATTTATTTTAAAAGAGTTAGTGGCAACAAATTTAAATACCCGAGTTGAGGCAAAACAATAACAAGACATGACTACGGACTGTCAAAAGTGATGCTGGATGGAGGATCTTTCAAACTCAGGTAATAGCCTGATTACACCGGTCGGAACCATCGTTTTCACCATATTTCTCATATCAATTGCCTCCTTGGTTAAGTTACCAAACACCGTACCCGGGTGCGGAAGAGCACTTCTCGCTCCATCGTAAATCAGAACTTAATCTATATAAAACATTTCTGTACGAGACTTTTATTATTTTCTGGTAACCTGTAGTCCCCTAAACCCTACACGTCTGGCATTTCCACCCCCTGATCGGATCGCCCTTTCCGACCCGCCTACCCCTCGCCGCGCTTCATGATCGAGTCAATCCCCGCATCAAACGCCTCCTGAAGCTTACTGGCATCGGGACCGCCACCCTGTGCAAGATCCGGCTTTCCGCCGCCGCTGCCGCCGAGCTCTTTACATATCTCGCGCACGATCGCACCTGCATCAAATCCGCCCGCCCGCGCGTCCCTGCCGACCGAGACCACGACCTTTCCGCCATCATGAGTGCTGCCCACGAATGCGATCATATCCGGAATCTCGCGCATCGCTCCTGCGATCTTGATCAGTTCCTGCATATCGGCATCCGCGCTGATGTATGATGCAATCCTGACATCGCCAGCCGATCTTGCGCCTGCAACCATGTTGCCCACGAGTGCGGAGGCAAGCTCCTCCTTTAGACGCGTGTTCTGCTTTGAAAGCTCCTTCCACTCGGTAAAGAACCTGTCAGCCGCATCAGGGAGTTTTTCAGGAGGTACCCTGAAAATTGAACACGCCGAGTTCAGGATATTATCCCGCGCCTGGGACGCAAGCACTGCTGCTGCTCCAGCAGCGAACTCGATCCGCTCGACACCGTCCTGTATCCGCTCGGTGTGCAGCAGCTTGATCTGCCCGATCATGCCCGTGTACCGGAGATGCGTCCCGGCACACGCCTCCACGTCACCGCCGACCCGAACGACCCTGATATCGCTTCCAGGCGGAACACCGCCCTGGTACAGGACAAAGCCGTACTCTTTCTCGGCATCGATCCGGTCCATCCACTCGGTATAGACGCGCTGGTTCTTCACAACCTCTTCGTTTGCAAGCCGCTCGATCTCAGAAAACTCCTCATCGGTTATGCGTTTGAAATGCGTTATATCAAGACGCGCTTTTGTCTCTGACTTCTGTGCACCGGTCTGCCACACATGATCTCCGAGAACGGTTTTTGCGCAGTGGTTCACAATGTGCGTGGCTGTGTGGTGCTGGGTATGTGCTAACCTCCGCTTCGAATCGATCGTGCCACTGATGATATCGCCTTTCTTTACCAGATACGTCAGGTCTCCTTCCGGTTCGTCGACCTTGTGCAGGATGATCCCGTTCGCAGACTGTGCATCGACCACATGAAGAACAAGGTCTGGCGATGTGATCGTTCCATGATCTGCTGGCTGTCCGCCCCCTTCCGGATAAAATAACGTCTGGTCAAGGACGATCTGGTTATCGAAGACGTCGAGCACCACCGCCTCGAAGGTTATGCCAGACGGCTCATCATAGAATAAGCGTAACGTTTTCGGAATGAATTTCAGCCGGTCCGCATACTCTGCATAAGGCGTTTCGGAAACCTCTGCCAGTGCAGCGGCATGGGTGCTTGCGACCATCGAATAGAAGTTATCAGGAAGATCGATGCCGACGCTCTCGCTGTCTGCCACTTCCTTCGTGACCTCTGGCGGGATGCCGTACGTGTCGTACCACTCAATGAGCTGCGATGTCGGGATCGTTCCTACATCGCCAAACTTCTTGACCGAACGCGCAAGAAGCCGCCTGCCCTTCGAGATAACCTGGCGATACTTCTCCTCTTCGAGATCAAGGATCTCTCTCGCTGTATCCAGCCGACGCAGGTACGCGGGATCGCCGATCGATGATAACTGCATCTCAACCAGGTCCGCGATCGGGACGTCGAGTTTAAGTGCGTCCATCTGCCGAAGCATCCTTCTGATGACCAGTCTCGCGAGATAGCCCGCCTTCGCATTCGACGGGACGATCCCGTCGCCGAGCATGAATGCAAGGCACCTTGAGTGATCCACGATGTGGGATCCCCGGGTACCGAGCTCGAA
>JGI12150J12686_102282_pt1 | contig 43060 bp, 40 predicted proteins | sample ANMFosRound1_FD_12686 | JGI IMG/M metagenome (IMG submission 12686)
TCGAGCTCGGTACCCGGGGATCCCACTAGATCTGGAAAATACACTCACTGAAATTGGTTATGAAGCAGTAGGACGTGCTGTGAGTGCAGAAGATGCCATAAATGCTGCAATCGCATTTGAGCCTGACCTGATATTAATGGATATCGTCCTAAAAGGGAAGAAAAATGGCATAGACGCCTCTCAAGCAATAAAAGAAAAACTTGATGTTCCTATAATATTTCTAACTGCATATTCTGATCACGAGTTACTAAATAAAGCTAAAACCACTGAACCATATGCCTATATAGTGAAACCATTCCAGGAGCGTCAGCTACTTGCATCCATTGAAATGAGTCTCTATAAGAAAAAGATAGAAAATAGATTAAAAGAAAGTGAAGAGAGATTTCGAAGTATTGCAGAAAATACCCTGGAATGGATATGGGAGGTAGATGCGAATGGAAAGTATATTTATACAAGCCCTGGTGTCGAGAAGGTTTTAGGATATAGACCTGAAGATATTCTTAATAATCATTTTTATGATCTGTTCCATCCTGAAGACAAGGAAAAAGATAAAAATATGTTATTCGGACTCTTCAATAAAAATTGGCCTTTCAGAGAATTCGTAAACAGGAATGTACATAAGAACGGACAAACGGTCTGGCTATTGTCAAGTGGAGTTCCTATACATAATAACAAAGGCAATTTCATTGGTTATCGTGGCGCAGCTATTGATATCACAGAGGAAATACGATCAGAAGAAAAATTAAGACAAACAGTTACCAATCTAACAAATTTAAATAATAATCTGGAACAGATCGCCACTCTGGCGTCTTATGATCTTACAGAGACGCTACAAATTGTGAGCGAGAATGTGCAATTACTCAAGTGGCGTTATGAGGATAAACTGGATGCTAATGCTGATGAATATTTTTCCCGTATCAAGGACGGTACCAGCCAGATAAAGATGCTTATCGATGATCTGTTGACATATTCCAACCTGAAAATACAGGATAAGGAGTTTATACCAATCTCTTGCGATATGATATTGGACAAAGCACTCACTAATTTGCAGACAATAATTGATGAAAATGAAGCTGTTGTGACCCATGATAATCTTCCTATTGTGTTTGGTGATAATACACAGTTAGTCCGTTTGTTTGAAAACCTTATTGATAATGCTATAAAGTTTCGTTCAGAAGAACCTTTACATATTCATTTCTCTGCTGAGCAAAAAGAGAAAGAATGGCTTTTTTCAGTACATGATAATGGTATTGTTATTGATCCTGAATATACAGAGAGTATATTCAAGCTTTTTGCGCCACTGGGAAGTATTAAGAAGTATCCGGGAACCGGCATTGAACTGGCAGTTTGCGGCCGGATTGTTGAGAATCATGGGGGACAAATACGGATGGAATCCGAACCAGACAACGGTTCAACCATTTATTTTACTTTTCCTGTTAAAATAGGAACCAATCACGAATATGCAGTCTCAGATTACTAATGATGAATTTACCTATTTTAGAAAAGAACAAAATCCTCGCTAACGCTCGGATTTTCTTGAGTACATCAAGTTATACTTTATATACTAAAACAAAGAGGTGTAACTAATGAAAGAAACGCAAATACTACTGATAGAAGATGACCCACTTGACATGGAACTTACATTATTTGCACTGCAAGAGAACAAAATTGCAAATTATGTCCAGGTAGTCAGGGATGGCGAGGAAGCACTTGACTTTCTATTCTGCAAGGGAAAGTATTCTTCAAGAGATAAATCCCAGCAGCCCCATCTGGTACTATTGGACCTTAAACTTCCAAAAGTGGACGGACTTGAGGTACTCAGGCAATTAAAGTATAACGAACACACAAAAGCCATACCTGTGGTCATACTTACATCTTCCGTACTTGAGAGGGATGTCATAAACGGATATAAGTTCGGTGCAAATAGTTATATCCAGAAACCGGTGGATTTTGAAGAATTTAAAAAAATCGTTACTGAATTGGGACTGTACTGGTTAAAATTTAACAGGGGTGTGCCTGACGATGCGTTTACCTAAGCTGGGAAAACCAAAAATTGATGAAAGATTACCTGATCGGAATGAAAAAATTATTAAGAACCAGGATTTATTACGTGTTTTATTTATTGAGGATGACCCCAATGACCTGGAATTGATTGTATATAACTTAGAAGAGAATGGTTATAAACTTGAATATGACTGTGTAGACCAGGAATCTGATTTTCTGGATTATATTGAGGCAAACACATACGATATTATTATTGCTGATTTTCAACTGCCCGGATGGACCGGACTGGATGCTTATAAGATGTTAAAAGAGATTGATAATAACACTCCCCTGCTTCTCGTGACCGGTGCAGTAGGAAATGATCGGGCAGTTGAGTGTTTAAGAGAAGGAATCTCTGACTATATCCTTAAGGATAATCTTATCAAACTACCACTGGAAGTATCACGTATCCTGCAGGAGAGACTTTTAAAAACAGAGCATGAACAAGTAGATTCTCAACTAATTGAGTCACTTAAGCAAGATATAACGAAGTGCAGAGTCGAACTGGAACTAGTTAATAAAGAATTTGAGACGTTCACCTATCTGGTATCGCATGACCTCCGGGGACCTATTCGGCATATTAGTGGTTTTAATAACATTGTGCTTAGCAAGTATGAAGATCAATTGCCGGATGATGCAAAGAATTATCTGAAGAAGATCAATGATAGCGTGGAAAATATGAATGATCTCATCGGTGGATTACTCATACTATCAAGGGCCAGGTACTGGGAGATGAATGTCAAACCAGTGGATTTGATCGATACGGTCAATGAAGTGATACAGGAATTAGAGCCTGATATAGAAGGCAGGGATATTGAATGGAAGATAGATAAGTTTCATCGTGTAGAGTGCGACCCTGATATGATCAAGATAGTAATAACGAACCTGCTTTCAAATGCAGTGAAGTTTACCAATAAAAAGGAGCATGCAGTAATAGCAGTATCACCGTTGCCTGATGGAAAACACGGTTTCGTGGTCAGTGACAATGGTGTTGGGTTTGATATGAAGAACCATGATAGGATATTTAATGTGTTCCAGCGACTGCATAAAAAAGAAGACTTTGAAGGGACAGGCGTAGGACTTGCTATAGTGTATAAGATTATGGCAAAACATAACGGCTGTGTTTGGGCAGAGGCGCAGGTTGATAAGGGTGCGACATTCTATGTGGAACTGCCGTAAAATGGTATATCAGTATGATCGAGGATCAAAGATCAACTATACTTATAGTGGATGATGAGCCGATTAATATAGAACTGATGGAAGGTTATTTATCTTCCGATTATGATATTATCACGGCGTATAGTGGTGAAGAGGCACTGAAGAAAGTAAAATGTGATGATCCCGATATAATCCTTCTTGATATCATGATGCCTGGCATGAATGGATTTGAGGTCTGTAAAAAAATAAAATCAGATGCGCAAACCAGGTTCATACCAGTTGTGATGGTAACAGCTCTATCTGATAAAGAAGATAGGATAGAGGGTATTGCGGCTGGAGCTGATGATTTTCTTACAAAACCTGTGAATAAAGAAGAACTTAAGGCACGTGTAAGATCACTGTTGCGAATTAAGCATATGCATGATGCATTGCTTAATAGTGAGAATAATTACCGCGAATTAAGCGAAAAGCTCGAAGTCCGTGTAAAAGAGCGCACAGCTGAGCTAAATGAAAAGAATCAGGAACTTGAAACATTTACTTACTCCATTGCGCATGATCTGCGGGCCCCGATGCGTCATATAGGTGGTTATTCTTCTATTATAATAAACAAATATAAGGATATACTGCCAGAGGATGCGCTGGAGTATCTGGAAAAGATACGAAAAAGCTCTATTACTATGGGAATTCTTAACAATGGATATTTAAAATTGATAGAGATCAATCAAAAGGAACTGGTAATTGAACCTGTGGAATTAAATGGGATTGTTGAAGAGATTGTAGCAAGTTTAAGGTCATCCAATTCAGATAGAGAGATCGAATGGAGAATAGATGAACTTCCGGAGGTTGAATGTGACCGGGATTTGATCAGGATAGTAATGAAGAGTATTATTTCAAATGCAATTAAATATACAGAGAATACTAAGCATGGTGTTATTGAAATATTACCACTTCCGGATGGAAGGCATGGGTTTAAAGTAATGGACAATGGCATTGGGTTTGATATGAAATATCATGATAGGATATTTGATGGGTTCCAGCGTTTGCAACTGGAAGATGATTATAAGGGTGATGGCATAGGACTGGCAATTGTTGACATGATCATGAAAAACCATAAGGGACGAGTGTGGGCGCAGGCACATGTTGATAAAGGTGCTACGTTTTTTGTTGAACTACCGTGATAATTATTTATTTTCATTTTGATATATGCCGCTGTAACCTTCACTGGCCTGGCTTGTGAGTGTAAAGAAGATCAACTGTACGATCCTGGCATTATGCTTTATTTTAAAACCCTGTGGATTATGGACTATTAGCAGGCTTTCGCTGCGTCCACTATATCCTGCATCCCATACTGCTGTCTCAAGTATTACACCACACCGCAGGAGGCTTGACCTGGGTCTGGCAATGGCTGCTATTTCCAGGGGTAAGTTCACTATTTCATTATAGATTATCTTGTAGATACCGGGTTTAAGGTTCAGCCAGCCGTCAGGTTGGAATTCAAGCTTCCTGGTACCAGGAAGCTTGCGTTCACTATTATCAAATGCAACGGAGCCTGTACCTTGCAATGCATGGACACTTTGCAGTGTCATCTCTATTCCATTGGGTTGTATCTGTATCGTGCTATCGATCATTTGTTCGACCAGTGGGGGAGAGTTGTTTAGTTGTTCTATAAGTTCTGGTTTTGAGAGCATGGTCATAAATTGTACCTCGTATGTTATTGTACTGTGCATTTATATTAATACACCTGAAGACTGATACTGGTCGTAAAGATTAAGTTTTATCTATTACGTATATAGATTGAATACAGGAGAGCTATTATGACTTTGACAGACAAGGAGAAACTGCAGACAATAATTCAAAAAAAGGGACTTATTACTGGTAATACTAATACCTTTGAGCTGGCATCGGGAGATAAAAGTAATTTTTTCTTTGATATGAAAATGGTATCAATGGACCCGGAGGGCTCTGAGTTGATGGCAAAGGTAATACTTGATAATATACAAAATCAGGATTATGAATATATTGGGGGCCTGGAATCGGGTTCGATTCCTATTGCATCAGTAGTTGCTAATAAAAGTTATGGAACTAAAAGACCTATACCTGCTTTTTTTGTAAGAAAGACCTCAAAAGGAAGGGGAACAAATAAAGCTATCGAGGGTAATTTATCAGGGAATTCTAAAGTGATCGTGGTTGAGGATGTTACTACTAAGGGTGAGTCTGTTTTAGTTGCGGTTAAAGCATTACGTGAGATGGGGTGTAAGGTTGATAAGGTTATAACAATTGTGGATAGACTCTCGGGTGCTGGTGAATTGCTGGACAGGGAGGGTGTTGAGCTTATTTCGATATTTACCAGGGATGATTTTGTGGTTTGAAATATTGGTAAAAAGATTATTGTGGTATATAAGTATAATTTAATATACTAAGAAAAGGAGATGATGGGCATTTTTTTAAGAGAGGAGGTTTTTTTGGAGGTTTATATGGTTGGAGGAAAGGATATGATTTTATGCCCATCTTGATAATAACTTATACTCACTAATACTATATATAATCCCCTCACAATCATGATGGTGGTGAGGTGATTATGTTTACATAATATACTATTTATTTATTAGTTGAAATGGTATTTTCCTTTTTTCTTTTAACATTACTTAATTTAGCAACCACATAACTATAATATCCTGAAGATCTGTTAAGGTCATTGTATGTCCTCTTACCGCAGTATTCTACAGCCAGTGATGAATTGCATCCTGAAGTTCAACTGTAGTGATTATGATACTGCATAAGGAATAACATTTATATTCTTTAAAGTAAATTGTTTTGGTATGGAGAAATGTGTAGAGATCGTATTATCCGGTCGAGTACAAAAAGCAGGTTTTAGAGATTTCATTGATGAAATCGCTTTTAATTTGAATCTTAACGGATATGTAAAAAATCTTGATGATGGTACAGTGCAGATAATCTGCGAGGGTGAAGATGAAAACATCAAAGAATTGCTTAAAAAAGTAAACATTACCCAGTATCCCATACGTGTAGAAAATATTGATGTGGTATATAACAAGTCAACAGGAGAATATAGAACTTTTGAGATTATTAGAGAAGAAGATCTAACCACAGCAACTTATGAAAGAATGGATGCGGCTGTTAGATATATGAGAGAAATGAACTCTAATCTTGGTCAAAAAATCGATGGAGTAGGCGATAATATAGATGTAGTAGGTGAAAAAATCGATGCAGTGGGTGAAAAAGTCGATGTAGTAGGTGAAAAAGTCGATGTAGTAGGTGAAAAAGTCGATGTAGTAGGTGAAAAAGTCGATGTAGTAGGTGAAAAAGTCGATGTAGTAGGTGAAAAAGTCGATGTAGTGGGTGAAAAAGTCGATGTAGTAGGTGAAAAAGTCGATGTAGTAGGTGAAAAAATCGATGTAGTGGGTGAAAAAATCGATGTAGTAGGTGATAAAGTTGATCAAAACAGGATAGAAATAATATCAGAAATCCGCTTCAATAGAGATGATTTCAGGTCTCATTTGGATGAAAGGATTTCACTGATAGAACAAGATATAGCTCAAATAAAAGAAAAAATTATGCTTAAATGTTAACTTACCTCCCTCTGCACCCATAAAAGTGTATCCACTTCAAAAAGTATGGTATTTTGACATTTGTAATCAGTTAATGAATTTTAATCCGTATTAATCTGTGTTTAAGAGTACTCATCGAATTTACTGGTTTTTACAATGCCCCAGTTACCATTCAATTTGAAGTGGATACATTCTTACAAGAGATTGAGTCACAACATTTGAAATGTTTATACATTAAATGGCTTATTCCTGATATTTCATAATTCAATCACAAGAAAATAAAAAGTCTCCTAATTAACTCAGATAAATCCGACTGGAAAAAGGATTTCCTTAAAACAAAATTCTAAAAATGGTTAAGTGTTAACTGTCGCCTCTTGCACTCTTCACCTGGTATTTCTACAGGATACACCCCTGTAAGACATCCAAGACAAAGATCATCCTCAGGTATACCAATAGCTTCTACAAGTCCCTCTATACTTATATATCCCAGACTATCAGCATTAATTAAAGCTTCTACTCCTGCTACTGTCTTATGAGCTGCTACCAGTTCATCCCTGGTAGCCATATCAATCCCGAGATAACAGGGTGAGATAATAGGAGGACTGCCAATTCTCATATGTACTTGCCTGGCACCGGCTTTTCGTACCATATCCACAATACGTCGTGAAGTAGTTCCACGTACAATGCTGTCGTCTATTAGTAAAACACTTCTGTCTACAAGATTTTGAGGAATAGTATTGAGTTTCAATCTAACTGCCACTTCACGCATGTCCTGATCCGGCATAATAAAAGTACGTCCGATATATCTGTTCTTCATCAGACCTTCCATATAATCCACGCCCGATTTCTTACAATACCCAATACCAAAAGTAATCCCGCTATCAGGAATCGGAGATACAATATCGGCATCAACCGGATGTTCATCCACTAACAACTCTCCAATACGACTTCTGATCTGATATACTAGCTTCCCGTTCATAATAGCATCGGCCCGCGCAAAATAGATATATTCAAATACACAGTGTGCAGTGTTCTTTGGTCTGCATATCCGATGAGAAGTCATTTCCCCATCCTTAAAGATAATAACCTCTCCGGGGTGTACATCTCTAATCAATACCCCACCAATAGTATCAATCGCAACACTTTCCGAAGCTACTATATATCCACCGTCGAACTTTCCGAAACATAACGGTTTTACTCCCAATGGATCCCTGACCGCTATCAGTGTATCATTAATAAGAATAGTCAGGCTGTATGAACCTACCAGACGTCTTATAATATCATCTATTGCACTAATAATATCATGGTCCAGCAGTTTCTTTACCAGTAAACGGGCTATTACTTCAGTATCAGATGATGTAAGAAATATCTGACCTTCTGCTTCAAACTCTGCCCGAAGATCAAGACTATTAACCAGGTTGCCATTATGAGCAATTGAAATAGTACCGTCCTGGAAATTCACAGTAAGGGGTTGACAATTCTCAATAATAGATTCGCCTGTTGTAGAGTACCTGACATGTCCTATGCCTACGAAACCCTTCAGGTCCTTGAGTTTATAATTCTTATGAACATCAGTAACCAACCCCATCCCTCTTAATGTATGAACCTGACTTCCATCATGCACAGTAATACCTGTAGATTCCTGGCCGCGGTGTTGCAGGGCATATAATGCGTAATATATAGATAGAGGTGCACTAACTGATCGTTTATCAGAATAAATGACACCTACAACCCCGCAGGATTCATACAATAAGGCTCACCCGAATCATTGGTTAATAATATGAATTGATATCAGATTGAAAATTAGTCACCGTTTAATCCGGCTTTTCTCTGCCATTTATAGCTTTTCATGCGTGGTGTTCTTCCAAAACCACATGATACACATACTCTACTATGTTTGTTCAATGAAACTTTTCCACAGCGTCTGCATCTGATATGGCTACGTTTTTGTCTTTTTCCCATTGAGGGAGTTCCTTTTGTCATTATATTTCACCTTAAACGAATAAATTTTATAATTCTATATTACTATTTCTTTATAACATTTTAAACTATGGGGATATATATACTACATTATCCCCTCTTACTACAACAGATCCAAGTTTTTTTATATTTTCATCATTCGATTCATTATTCAGCAGCTCTTCAGCATTATCCAACACGAGGTTCATGTGGATATCATAGCCATCAAGTGTTCCCCTGAAACTGCGGTTACCTTTCAATTTAATAATAACCGGTTTGCCTAATGCGTTATTAAGAATATCAAGTGGTCTTTTTCCCATAATTATTTTACTCCTGTAACATAACAGCGAAAGCTTAAATGTTAATCATTGAATAATGGTTCAAAGTAGTAAATAGGCATATTTATAATTATCGAATCAGAAAGGATAAAAAAAGAAATGAAAGATCTAAATATCAAATCCAGGCACCTGTTGAGAAAGAGCCAGTCTAAACTAATTATCAAAGAAATAAAGAAATTTTTTGATGATGCTGATATTGTTTTTAAAAAAGCCCGTTTTGAACTTGTCAGTGCAGATACATATGAACTGTTGTTTGTCGATGGGAATTTCTTATTTATATTAATAGACGGGAAGCCTTTTTTTTCAGTAAAGGGAGCATTGAAATTACAGCCAAAAAATAAACTTATTACAGTGGACACCGGTGCTGTGCCTTTTATTATTAAAGGTGCTGATATTATGCGTCCAGGTATTATATCTGCAGATTCCGGGATACACGAAGAAGATAAGGTAGTTATAATTGAGGAAAAACATAGCAAGCCTATAGCTGTTGGTTATGCATTAATGGACGGCGATCAGATGATCGGTGATAGTGGAAAAGCCGTTAAGATAGTGCACAGAGTAGGTGACAGACTCTGGAACCTTAATATATAACAAAGCATATTTATAGGACCACACTTGATAAAACATCAAAATATATATGTAGTGACACTTCTATACAATATATGTGTTATTTGGATTGAATTATTATTATTATTATTTATTAAGGTGATTAAATGGCAACACTCAAGAAGTTGTTTGGGGGCGCATCAACGCCCAAGTCAGATGTTGAAGATTATATGCATCTTGACCTCAGCGAATATGAAGAAGTACCAGAAGTTGAGCCAGCTGAGATGTATATCCGCATCGCAGAACTGAATAATTTGAATGAGATATCAAATTTAAAAAAAGAGATATATGATGGAAATATATTATTGATTGATATATCATTGATCAAACAGGATAAATTCAATCTGGACCGGGCTATCAAGGAACTTAAACAGGTCGTACAAGATGTACATGGTGATATTGCCGGCATAGGAGAAGAACAGGTAATTGTAGCCCCAATGGGAGTAAGGATCGATCGTTCTAAAATTGATGGGAAATAAATGATCAGTAACTGCTCGCTATCGCTCGCAGTTAATTGAGCTCGATATTTAAAAAAAGTATAAAGTCTAATAAAAAAGTAGATAATCATTGTGTCTATCTCTATCGGACTGGCAGGAAAACCGAATTCAGGTAAGAGTACATTCTTCAAAGCAGCTACGCTTGCTAATGTTGAGATCGCAGATCATCCATTTACTACCATAGATGCAAATCATGGGGTCACTTATGTCAGGGTCAAGTGCCCATGTGAAAGTATAGGCACTCCATGTGGTCAGTGCCAGAACGGTGCCAGATATGTACCTGTAGAGATCATAGATGTGGCCGGACTTGTTCCGGACGCCCATAAAGGCAGGGGTTTGGGTAATGCTTTTCTTGATAACCTGAGCAGGGTCAATGCCATAATTCATGTAATTGATGCATCAGGTGGCACAGATATTGAAGGAAATACTGTTGGGATCGCACAACATGATCCGGTTGAAGATATTGAATTCCTGGAGCATGAGATCGCTATGTGGATGTTTGGTATCTTAAAACGTAACTGGAACCGACTCTCCCGCAGGATACAGGCAGAAGGATTAAAGGTTGAACGTATCATATCAGAGCAACTCCAGGGAGTAGGTGTCACTGATCATCAAGCCAAGACCGCACTGATGCAAACTGGTTTGCTGGATAGCAATCCTGCCATCTGGACCGATGAAGAAATGATAGTACTTTGTGAAGCCTTACGACGTGAGAGCAAACCCCTGATCATTGCAGCTAACAAGATGGACATTGCACCACCGGAATTGATGGAACGTCTCATCTCTGTAGACAGGATAGTAGTACCTATCAGTGCTGCTGCTGAGCTGGCATTGCGAATGGCAGCTAAAAGCGGTGTTATTGATTACAGGGCAGGAGATAAAGAGTTTACGATCACAGGCGAACTTAATGATGCCCAGGAAGCTGCATTAGGTAAGATCCGGGATCTACTGAATGAAAAAGGCAATACTGGCATACAAAAATGCATCAATACTGCAGTATTGGAACTGCTTAACCAGATAGTAGCTTATCCGGTAGAAGATGAGAACAAGCTTACTGATAAGAATGGCAAGAAACTGCCAGATGCTTTTTTAATGAAGTGCGGTTCAACACCTCATGATCTGGCATATATGGTTCACACTGATATAGGTGAAGGGTTCTTATATGCAATAAATGCTAAGACTAAGATGCGTATGGGAGAAAAACACGAACTTGAAGACGGAGATGTGGTAAAGATCACATCTACTAAGTAACATATAACATACTCTCTATTATGAATGCGGGATCTAATTAATGCCTCTGCAGTATCCACTTCAAATCCAATGGTAATTACTACCTCTTTAAGGATCATGATAATTTACTAGTGTCGTGTCAACTTCAAAGTGTTAGATAATGAAGGGCATAGGGCACAAATGTCAAAATACCATACTTTATGAAGTGATACCCCCTACCACAAAGATCACATTACCGGTTTGCCCGTTTTTTGTACCTTTTTTACTTCTTCCTGACTTTGCGTTTTCATTACGAAAGTACCATGACACGGTTTTGTATATGGAAAGGTAATACTATCCCCGCTTATTCCTACGTATATAGGTGGTACGCCAATAATAAACACATTGAACATGCGAAATCCTGGCGGAATAATATATACTTCACTATAACTAGAACGTATAAATGCTGAACATTCTTTAAAGGTTACCTTAGACAGCAAAATTTCATATGTTATCTCTTCAATGCAGCCCAATGTTCTATCTCCTTTGTGATTTTTGCTTTTAATGGTCCGGGATTGTGTATTGCTCTGGCCCATATATTATTTAATTGCACATCTGTGCATTGTTGCGCCAGGGTCTTAGCCTCCGGTCCGAATATAATGCCCATAGCTTGCCTACTTATTAGTGCATTGATAGTTGCAAGATAGGAAATACCTGCATCATTATGGATGAATACATAACAGATATCAGGATCCATTCTTTTTTCTGCAAGGTCTGCAATAGCAGTATCCAAGTCCAGCATATCCTTTACATAGTATCCCTTCGGGTCTGCAGTTCGGACAAGTCCCAGAGCAGCATTATTACCTGCAATCAATGTATTAACACCATCTGTGACAAGTAAGTCCAGGGTAAATAATGCCAGACTTGTTTGCATTGCAACTTCTGGACAGCCCAATAACAATAGAGCCTGTGGCTTATGTTGTAAGTTTGTGCTATTCAATATAGGTCCCTCTATGACACCGAACCTGATTGTGAATCCGTGGACATCATTTTTTTCATATCTGACTCATCCAGTTGTCCACCCTGGAGTTTCATACGCAGGCCCAAAACACATTTTCCACCCTGGCTCCCGCCTAATGGATTCTTTGGAGTTCCCAGTGAATTCATACATCTGGCCATTACTGCTGCACCACGTGCAAGTCCGTCATCGACGAAAGCTACATGTTTTCGGGGTGAATCAAATAAGTTGAGTTTTTCTATCTGTGATAATATCAATCTGGGTTTACATCCTGTAATAGCTGCTCTGCCAGTAAATCCGATAGCTGTTCGTTCAGTGACAAGATCTTCATCTACTGCCACTTTCAATAGCCTTATCGCCATTTTGGCAGAAACCATATCAACTATCGCAAATAATGTCTTAAGCCCATGCTTTTCATATATCTCGTTACCTATTAACGAAAGTTGTTTTAGGTCAGAACCATTTTTGCCCACATCACAGCCTATTAGCGTAACACCAATTTCCTTTGCTGATCCCGGATTTACAGGTACGCTGCCGTATCTGTTTATGTTATCAGGAACGACTTCAATGGATATCAGTTCATGTATCTTCGATGTATACTCTTTTATTATTTTTGAGTGCCTTGTCCAGGTAAGCATCCCTATAGATTTATTATCAAATAGATCAAGAGCAGTACCCAGTTTCTCATCAACCAGGTGTGTACCCTGGATAATAGCATCGGGAATAGCACCGGCATATCCTGCAAAATTGCCTATGGTACTGGCATATGGAATTTTATCATTCGTGATACGACCATCAAGAGTTGTACCAAAATCAATTGAAAGGCAAGGGTTCCTAAAATCAATACCTGCCCATTTTGCACATTCTTTTATACCGGCTGTTGCCAGTTCACCTTCCATCTCATTGGCGACTATCTCAAGACCCGAAGCACCGATAGGGGGAAGTACACCACCAACAGCTCCATTAAAAACGATCTTTTCTATCAGACTGAATTTTCTAAAGCGCGTCGGGACATTATCAATAGACATAGCAGGTATCATCTTAACAGGGGGAACTCCGGCCATCATACAACCATCTGCCAGGGCTTTTACAAAATGTCCTACTTCATCCGACGAATCAAAACCTGCGACTACACCGGTTGAGCGAACAACAAAATGAAGGTCTTCTTTAACATCCAGGTTAGCACAATTGAGAGATTCAAAAAGAGTTTTACTTACCAGTTCCGATACCGACTCGCGGGTCAAAGGAACTCCTGTAAGCGTTCGCCCGAAGATCTCTTCATCAGGTTTAGGACTTCGTACATCCCTGGTCATTTTAATAGTCTTGTTGATAAGGCTTGTCTTACCATCCTCAAGATTGGTAGCTGTGAGGATACATTTAGTAGTAGTATTGCCTACTTCTACTGAAGCCACGATATAATACGGTTTGAGTTTCAAATCTAAGAGCCTTACATACGGACTTTCGGAAAATTTAGGTTTGGGTCCGAGATACTGGTTTACAATTGAATTAAATGGATTGGACATGAAAGATAATCTCTATATATTGATGATATTAGCAGTTAATATTCACGAATTCATATAATCAATCTACTATTAAAAACCTACCAATAAATCGTATAATTATCCAAAAACACTATTAATGTATAAATTGTTATTAAGTAACAAAAATGAACTCAGACACTAACTTCACCATAGATCTTCAAGAGATATGTATCTTTATCCCTACATTAAATGAATGCAATACCATAGCAGGACTTATCGATGACTTTCATTCCTTAGGTTTTTCTAATATACTTGTTGTTGACGGGCACAGTAAGGATGGTACGGCCAGTATTGCTAAAGAGAAAGGTGCTACTGTTATAATGCAAACCGGTAAGGGAAAAGGACAGGCAATAATACAGGCCTTTGAGATTATTGAGCAAGAATATATTATTATGATCGATGGCGATGGTACGTATTTAGCTAATGATGTTCACCTCTTGATCGAGGCAATGGAAAGCGGGGCAGGACATGTTATCGGAGACCGCCTTGCAAACCCTGCCAAAGGTGCACTTACTCCATTGAACTTCATTGGAAATAAGATACTGAATAAACTTTTCGGGTTTGCCTATGGAGAGTGGCTTACTGATATCCTTTCAGGATATAGAGGGTTTACCAGGGACACCATATCCCAGTTAGTATTAACTCAGGAAGGATTTGAGATAGAAACCGAGATCACTGTAGAATGTGTCAAGAATGAAATTGATATTAAAATAGTCCCGATCACTTACCTGCCCAGAGCCAAAGGAGCTATTACCAAATTAAATCCAATGGCAGATGGGTTTAAAATAGGAAGGATAATAATTAAAATGGCAAGAAATAATAACCCTTTATTCTATTTTAGCCTGATGGGCGGGATGACTGTCCTGATAGGAATCATTATCGGAATTTATGTAGTAAATGAGTGGCTAAAAGGTATAACACACAATTTACTGGCAATGTTAACAACTCTTATAATTATTTCAGGAATACAAATGTTCGTTTTTGCTATTATGGGAGATCTGATCGTTTCTCTTCATAGAGAGACTATGAGATATGTAAAAAAATTGAAATAATCTATTAAGTTTCACTATATCTGGATAGGAGTTAGTGTTGCACACATAAGTCCTGCTATGAATGTAAGAATTCCAAGTATCATCCTGCCCCGACTAATGTTTTCAGAGTCTTCCAGAGGTTCCGGATGACCCGAGGATGCAAACAGTGCTATCAGAATTCCCCAGAACAGCCACATTGTACCATTCTGCTGAAGTATGAAAAAAATATACATTGATATTGATAGCAGGATTAAAGGCATGATCGCAGATACGTAGGCTGACCTGGGACCCAGTATGGCCCGCATCATATGTCCTCCGTCAAGCTGACCGGCAGGTATGAGATTTAGTGTGGTTACAAGCATACCTACCCAACCGGCAAAAACGACAGGATGTATGACCATTTCAGGGTCATATCCTCCGACAAAGTCGGCAATGATAGTAAAAAGTATAGGAAGTGATAGCTGGATTGTAAACAGGCTATCCTGGGGCACAGGTATTGGCGGTAAGGATAGACCGATGATAATTACTAACACTGATGCGACCAGGCCAACAATAGGCCCTGCTACTGCTACATCGAATAGAGTAGTACGGCTGGGAATAGGCCCCCTATGTTTTATCACTGCACCCATAGTACCGATAAGATGTGGAAAAGGAATAAAATAAGGCAGTGATGTCTTCATACCATGCATTTTTGCAACAATATAATGTCCCATTTCATGTGAGCCCAGTACAAACATTATTGCAAGAGTATAAGGTAAACCTTTAAATATATCAACCGGATGAGAAAATGGGTCGCCATTGAAAAAGAAAAGAGAACCGGCCAGCATTGTAGAGAAGATAGTAGCTATTAGTAGTACTACATTTATCCAGACGCGTTCGCGCTGTGGGACGGTCGGACTTACTATTAAGATAAACTCGCCAAGTTCATATCCAGACTTTATTGTATATCCAACTTGAGAAAGAGGTACCCACAGACGTCTGATAACATCATTCGGGTCTATATCACAAACGCCAAAAAGATAATATGTCTCTTTTTCTATTGAATATTCGTAGATCTTAAACTCAGGGACCTTTGATGTTACAAATTCAATCACATCAAAATTAATGTCAGGATCATTGTTCTGATTACCATTAATGGTGTCATTGGATTGGTTCATAATATCTCAACAATTCCAGTTGTTCCGTTAACCCGAACCCTATCACCGGTATTAATATTCTTGAAAACATCGGGTTTTGTGCTGTCTACTAAAGGTATGTCTGAAATAATAGCTCCTACTGCTACAATAGGTTCAGTTGACCTGTTAATTATAGCAACTGGGGCTGTTGTGTTTTTTTTTAATTGATACATCACATATGATCCTACTGTAGAACCAATTCCAAAAGGAAATATTAGTACTCTGTCTGTTACACATTCTCCTTCAAGTTCATGACCTGATTCAATGATCATTCCATTGAAAGGGTCAATACTACCTAAAAATGAAATGGGTTGTGTACTTATAAGTGCTATACCTTCTCCTGATCCATGGGAGATGGGGCGGCCTTTTAAGACTTTAATCAACATCTCCTCCCTTCAAACAGTCATGCATATGTGCAAGCTGGGTCCTGACACCACATAGGTTGGGTATGTATTTCAATGCCTTTCCCGAATCAGTTAGTGTACAATTGAACCGGTCGGTCGCTGGTGATACTACCATACAGGTATCTGTAAAAACTTTTACTCCGTTAGCCTCTATATTGCGTATCACATCCGGATTTGATCTTTTTATTGCTCGTGAAGTACATACCCAGACCTCTTTATTAAGGGTTTTACCATTAAGCAAGCGTGAAAGACGTTCCAGTTCTTCTATGGAATAATGGGGACATCCTAATGCTACAAGATCTGGTCCGTTCTCACATACCTGTTTGAAGATATCATCGATCTCACTGCGCTCGATAATAAGAGTATTATCCGGAGATTCGTATTGATCAGCCTCAGGAGTGACTCCGTGAATATGATACAATGCCACGGCCCCGGATGCAGCCATTGCAGCTCCAAGGGCCTTAAGGTCTGTTTTTGACGGTTGTGATGTGAGTTTGAATATTGGAACATCAGACCCTATACTGGCACCTGCCAGATATCCTAAAGCTCCGTAATCAGCTCCCTTAAGCTTACATTCAACCTGTACTGTAATTACTGGTACTCTATTTTCATCCAGGTGGTAGCCGTAGTTTGCGGTCTTGCCGATCAGTGCTGCGGCCAGTGCGGAAGGTCCACCTTCTCTGTTAGTCCTGGCTCCTATTACCGAGTTTGCATAGGATACTGCTGAACTCTCACTCCATGCCAGATGATCACCAAATGATGCCAGTGTTTTATCAATATGATATGGAGTACAGGTGCATTCACATCGTATACCAAGGCGCCGGTAGGCTTTTATGATCTCGAGCTGTTTGGCTGCAAAAGATGCGTCTATTCCCATCTCCTGCCAGCGCTCAAGGTCCATACCTGCCGGGTTCAATATGGATGGTACAACCACTTCTCCATCAAGATCCGATATCCATTCCAGTCCGGCATCACCTATGGTCTTGTAACTCACACCGGCGATCTGTGTACTTGTAACAGGCACCAGTGAATCGGCTCCGTAGATCTCACCAAGTGCAGTTATTATTTCCATGGCCTTTTGTAAAGTAGGCCCCTGCTCTCCTTCCAGTACGGATTCTTCCTCCTGAGTTAAATACAACTAATTCTCCTCCATTCCCGGCCTCATAAATTTCCATTCCTGACCAGGGGTCTTAGTAGCATCAAGCCCCATTTTTGCACTTTTTCCATCAGGAGAACACATTGGGTCAAGACTGCTACCTCTTACATTAGAGTGGATAACCAGATCCTTATCAGCCCGAAACCTGGTGGCTAAAGCATATTCCACATCTGATATATCAAATATATTAATATCATCATCTACCACTACTACATGTTTTAGGCTTTTGTGAGCTGCAAAAGCTGCATCTATTGCCTTACGTCCGTCATCATGTGCAGTCCTGGCAATACTTACAATAGCATGTAGATATGAGCATCCGCCTTCGCTTAGCACTACATTGCGTACATCACATACTTTTCCCACTTCTTTTAAGATCAGTGGTTCATAGGGTACGCCCATAAGCATCTTATGTTCGCCTCCGGCAGGCATAATAGCATGATAGATAGGGTTGGTGCGGTGCATGATTTTTGTGATCTTTATAAGTGGTTGCTGCCTGATGATATCAATGGTATTGGTGATATCGACAAAAGGTCCTTCATCTACTGCAATAACAGGATCGATATATCCTTCCAACACCCATTCTGCATGAGGTATCCTGATACCATTCCCAAGCCTGAACAGCTCAACAGGTCTGCCAAGCAATGCACTGGCATACTGGAATTCTTTGCCTTTGGGAACTCTTGTAGTAGTTGCTAATAATACTACCGGATCTATGCCAATGACCACTGCAATTGGCAGAGGTTCACCTGCTAATGAGGCTGCCTTTTGCAGGTTATATGTATGTCTGTTTTCAACAAGACGGCCTACTAAAGTATCTTTACCTGTTACCATCAGTCTATGGACTGATGCATTACTTACGCCGTTATATTGGGATATTACCACTCCGGCTGTGATATATGGTCCGCCGTCTTTTGGAAAAAAAGTTGGTATTGGGATCTTACTTAAGTCCACTTCCGGTTCGATGATCTCTAATGAGGGTGTTGAATCGACCAGTACTGTTTCACCTTCAGGTTCGATACCTGATAGGTAATGTACCATTTGCTTTGGTGTGGTGCCCAGTGCTGCTGCCATTAACTGGCGGCTGGCAATTATGTTCATTATTATTTTATGTCCTGCCACATTATTGAAAAGAATGGGATCGTTGTGTTTTATTGCTGTTTTTGAAACTTCTAAATAAGGGGAATGACTTTTGTTGATCTCTTGTAATAATCTGTCGGATTGCAGTTGTTCGATGAAATTTCTAAAACTCATGGTAATTCGATCAATTTATATGATGGTTATAGTTAATAATTGTTTTAGTATATCAAGTTTAACTTGATATATCGAAAATGCTCACTTCGTTCACATTTTCTAATCTTCGGCTCTCCTGAGAGCCTCACGTGAAGATTCTACGAATCTTCTAATCTTCGGCTCTTTCGAGAGCCTCAGTCAAGAAAATCCGACCAGAGGGAGGATTTTGTTCTAGTATATGTATCCACTTCAAAAATTATGGTATTTTGACATTGGTAATTAGAAACGCAAGATTTGATTCTATTTTGATTACTTCATATCTTGAAGATCCCTCAATCGAATCATATATACACTATGCCTTACAACAAGATGTTCACCTCATAAGGAGTTAACCTAATGCTTATAGCAGGAGTAGATGAAGCTGGAAAAGGACCGGTCATAGGATCAATGATGATTGCCGGAGTGGCAATAGATAAAGACCGTATGCCTGAATTGACAAGGCTTGGAATAAAAGATTCTAAGTTACTGACACCCATGAGAAGAAATTACCTTGCTGTAAAAATAAAAGAAGTTGCAAAATCTTTTTATGTTCTTGAAGTCAGTGCCAGGCAGATAGACGAATTCAGAAAGATCATGACCATGAACCAGTTGATGGTAATATGTCATGCAAAAGTACTAACAGAGTTAAAACCGGATAAAGCCTATCTTGATGCTGCAGATGTAAAAGAAGAACGGTTCGGCCGTGAAGTGAAAAAGAAATACGGATCTTCTATTGAGATCATAGCAAAGCATAAGGCAGATACTAAATACCCTCTGGTTGCTGCTGCATCCATACTTGCTAAGACCAGCAGAGACAGGTCAGTCCGGGAACTTGAAAAGGATATAGGGGTAGTTTTAGGCAGCGGTTATCCATCAGATCCAAAAACTAAAAAATTCTTGTCCAAATGGTTTAAAGAGCATAACAGCTTTCCTGATAGTGTGCGTCATTCATGGAAGACAGTAGAGAATATAAGATCGCAAGTCATATAAATCCCCTATACTAGTAAGAACAAAATCCTCCCTTTGGTCGGATTTTCGATATATAAAGTTATACTTGATATACATAAAAAATAATAAATACTGTTAAAATAATCTGATTGAAATATATGTTAGATAACGATTACAATAAAAAATTAATAGATATCCCCCGCGTACTTATAGCAGGAGACCGTTCATCGAGCGGCAAAACAACTATTTCTACAGGTCTGATGTCAGTTCTGCACCACCAGGGACTGCGAGTCCAGCCCTTTAAGGTAGGACTGGATTATATAGACCCCAGCTATCATACTGAAGCTACGGGCCGTCCCAGTCGCAATCTGGACGGATATCTAATGGATAGAGATTCAGTACTGGAAGTATTCAACCACGGTATCAATTATAATGGCGGAGCAGACATTGCCATTATTGAAGGAGTTAGAGGACTGTATGAAGGCCTTGAGGCTTTAAGTGATACAGGTAGTACTGCTCAGATAGCAAAGATGCTTGACTGTCCTGTTATTCTGGTCATTAATGCACGCAGTATTACCCGCAGTACAGCTGCACTGGTTATGGGATATTGTTCCTTTGATCCTGAGGTCAATATCACAGGTGTGATCCTGAATAATATCGGAGGGGCCAGACATGCACAAAAAGCACTTGATGCTATAAAGGCATATACTGATATACCGGTTATTGGTGAGATACTGCGTGATGATTCAATGAAGATCAGTATGCGTCATCTTGGACTTATCCCTGCAATGGAAGGACGCCGTATGCAAGCAGATTTCGATCAGCGTATAACAGTGATCAAAAATATTATTAAAACAAGTGTGGATATCGATTCATTGATTGAAATATCAAATAAAGCACCACCACTGGAAATAAAAGACCCGCAGATTTTTGTCCCTGCAATAGAAAGAGGCGCCCCTGTTATTGGGATAGCAATGGATGAAGCATTCAATTTCTATTACCGTGATAATCTGGACCTGCTTGAGATTGCCGGAGCCAAACTGGTCTATTTTAGTCCTGTTAATGACACCCACCCACCTGCTATGGATGGAATGTATATAGGGGGCGGATATCCCGAGCTTTTTTCACAGGAGCTATCTGACAATGAGGGTATGCGTAAGGATATAAAAGAGCTGTCACTCGCAGGTTTACCTATATATGCCGAATGCGGCGGGCTGATGTATCTTACCAATGAGCTTATCACAGGTGAAATGAGTTCGTCCTCATATCGATCAGCAGACATACCTCCCGGTGAATATTCAATGGTGGGGGCTCTTCCGGGAAGGACACTTATGGGACAGACTCGTATAGTAAGCTACAGCAAAGGCGGATTTATTGAAAATACTCCAATCGGGCAGGATGGAGATACGTTCATTGGTCACGAGTTCCACCATTCGGAGATCATTGATCTTCCTGATAATTCCAGGTTCGGGATTAAACTTGCAAGAGGAAACGGTATTAAAGATGGTTATGACGGATTAATGTCAGGGAACACAATAGGAGTTTACTCACATATGCATGCGGCATCATATAAGGAATTTGCTGTACGGTTTGTCGATGCATGTAACAAGTGAATATTAAAAATTAATTTGAATTCATTTCAAAAAGTAGGGGAATAAAATCTGCATTAATCATTGTTTATATTATCTGCCACAGAGATGTAATACTCTGTGAGCTCTGTGGCTATTATTTTTACCATCTGATTTGAAGTGGATACATTTATTTGCATCTATAAATATACAATCATTACTCAATGATTAATTAATTAATTTTTTTAATAAAAAAAACCATGAACAATAGAATCAACAATATCCATACGCTACCTAAAAACGGGCTCTGAGTAGAAGATGAATTATGAAGACTCATATTTGATCCGTTATCCGTATTATCCACCTGATCAGTAATATCCGATGTCATATTAACATAATAACTGATCAGTACATCAACCCAAACGACATTTTCTTCAATACTATCATTAAACCGGCCTGATAGGAGATTCTCATGAATACTCACATTATCGATCCCTTCGCAGGAAATGATCTGTGTATTGTCAGGGAATTCCACATTAAGAAACGAACCCGGTTCACCCTGTAACCAGATGGTACTCCCGTTAATAAGAAGATCATCATTAAATCCGTATATCACGCAGAAAGTATTGGTAAAGCTGGTTTGAGTATCAACCGGACCCAATGCCTCAACTGGGATTAACGCATCTATATTTTCTACTGTAATCCCTTTTGTAGAATTATCAATTCTTACATCCATTTCCGCTTTCAAAGCATCCCTGATGGTATCTCTATAATACCTGTCATAATTCAACAATTCCCAGGCGCTGACAAATCCATCTTTATCCCCATGCAGATCATCAGTTTTATTTTTGAACTCACAAGATTCCTGTCCTGAAATGACCTCGATATACTGCCATTCCATAGAATCCGGATAGATAGTGACCAGATTGTTGCATTCATATCCGGCCACAGCACTTCCAGTGAACTGGGCGGCAAATAAAAATATAAGTATGATCCAGGTAAGCCTTTTTAAAACTATCATGATATTTATTCTTTCATATCGCAAGCGAGGATTTTTTTCTTATTTAGTAGTCACCCTGCACCCATCTTCCTCAACAATTAAAGTATGTTCTGCCTGGGAGACCAATGTACCTTTTTCTTCTTTCAATACTGGATAAGATGATACATTTCCATTCTTTTCCAGCTGGAGCATTGCGAAATCCACATGCTTGGACTTAAGCCATCGTTTGGCAAAAGGCAGGGTCTTATATTGTTCTATCTCCTTTAACACAGCCCTTGCAGCAGGGTTTCTAATAGGCTTATTAGTAAATAGACTAAATATCTGGGCACTCCCTACTTCGCTCACAAATCCCTTACCATCAGTGGCAAAAGGTTCAATAGCTATGACCTGTCCAACTTCAAGTTCGACACCCACATCAGTCGGGATATTGGGAATACTGGGCGGAGCATGCTGTATATACTGGGCCAGCCCATGTCCGGTCAGATTGGCAACCGGCTTATATCCGAACTCAGTGATCGTACCATTGATAACATCACCGATCTGTGTAGTATTGATACCTCCATGGATTATCTCTATAGCAGCATTAAGTCCTGCTTCCACAGCCTCGACCAGTTCATTATGGCCTGAAAGATCAACTGTAATAGCAGTGTCGGCAATAAATCCGTCAATATGTACACCAATATCCAGTTTGACCATGTCCTCACCAAATACTTCAGTATCATTCTTCTTAGGTGTAGCATGTGCCGCTTCATCATTTCGGGATATATTTACAGGAAAAGCACATTCACCACCCTCTTTTTTTATCATGTTTTCTGCAAAGTCAGCAACATCAAGTAAACTCGCACCGACTTTAACCTGTTTTGCAGTCTCATTTCTGACATGGGCAAGTATTTCACCTGCTGTTATGTACTTCCCAATGATCTCATCTATCTCCTGTATCATCTGTTCCTTATCCATAATGATCACCACTACTATATTTCCTGTATTACTAATTAGTACAGAACAATATTGCTGTATATTATAACTGTAGATTCTTATTTAACATAGTTAAATTATTGCATCCCTTATCAGTCACAACAACCATATCTTCGATCCTGACACCACCAACATCATGATAATAAAGACCTGGTTCTACTGTAATAACATTTCCTATATCCAGGATATCTTGCTGCGGCCCTATACCAGGTCTTTCATGAATATCAATACCTACACTGTGACCGGTGGAATGAATAAAGCCTTCATCTTCACCTACGGCAAATCCTGCATCAGTAAAACTATCGCATACTGCCTGATGTATTTCACTGCTATTAGCTCCGGGCTCGATAAGATCAAAACCAACTTGCTGGGCAGCAAGTACAGCCTCATACATTTCCTTTATCTTAGGGTCAGGTTTACCTCTGACCACAGTCCGGCTCATGTCACTGTAATATCTACTAACCATATTTCGTGGAAAAATATCAAGTATTATTTGTTGATGGGCTTGTAATACACCTTCTCCCTCCCAGTGAGGGTCGCAACTTCGTGGTCCACAGGCTACAATAGTACCCTGGGCCTCACATCCGCTGTCCAATAGAGAATGATGTATGGCAGCTTTGATATATTCGCTGGTGAGAGGCCTACCGTTAATAGTAAGTTCATCACCACTGATCTTCGAAGAACGGATCAGGTCAATTGCCTTTGATGCTGATAGTTCACAGGCACGCTGGGTATTTGAGATGGCTTTTATCTCTGTTTTGGTCTTCTTTTCTCTTAATTTTCGGATAGGGCTTGTAATACAGGTGATATTAATACCCTCATCTCTAAGATGGTCTGCAAAAAAAAGAGGAAACTCCTCTGGCACAGCTATACTGCTACATTCTTCTTCTTTTAGTAACTGTACTAACAGCCTGCTGTATACCTCTGCCGGATCTTTATGAATTTTTAACAGTTCCTTAGATCCATAATCAGAAGTAGACCTGACATCAGTAATTCGTGATTCCTTCTTAGCCCGCTCCTTTTCCATACTAGAGACCAGCAGGATATCTTTATTTTTATATAAATATGTAAAAGCATCACCTGCCAAAAAACCAGATATATAATACATATCAGCACTACGGATACTATCCGTATACATTAAATAGGCATCAATCCCTTTGCGGTGCAGCAGCGGTTGAAGGTCTTTTTTTTGTTGTTCAATTATCATGATCACAGATTATTCAATAACCCACGGGCAGCCAGTACTCCGGTAGCAGTCGCATTGATGATATCCCTGGATAGTCCCGTACCATCCCCGGCTGCATAAAGTCCTTTAATATTGGTCTGCATGTTATCATCCACATCCAGACGCATGGAATAGAACTTGATCTCAGGGGCATACAGCAGTGTAGAATCAGAAGCCACACCTGGAATGATCTTATTCAATATTTCCAGTCCTTCTATGATATCCATTACAATACGGTGCGGCATTGCCATACTGATATCTCCCGGTGTAATATCTTTTAGTGTATTACTGACCGGGTTTCGCCTGATGCGCTGGGATGTTGAACGCCTGCCACGCCGCAAGTCTCCCATCCGCTGAAGTACGGGTTTACCTCCACCAATAGTAGTTGCTAATTTAGCTACTGATCGACCATATCTGGTAGTGTTCTCCATAGGATGCGTGAGTTCGATCCTTACCAGGAATGCAAAGTTGGTATTATCTGACTCAAGATCCTTCATGGCATGGCCATTAGTAGCAATAAAACCTTCATATTCTTCTTTAACCACAAAGCCCCTGTGATTGGTACAAAAGGTCCTCACAAAATCATCATATCTGGGTGTCCGGATATGAAACTTCGGATCACGGTTGATCCTGGTTACAGGATCCATGATTATAGCAGGTACTTCTACCCTGATCCCTATATCGATCCCGGCATATCCGGCCTTGATGTTATTCTTTTTTACCAGTTCATCTACCCAGGTTGCTCCTACACGGCCTGGAGTCAGGATCGTTGTTTTTGATCTGATCGTACTGTTATCTTTCAATACAACACCAGTACATTTACCATCTTTGATCACAAGATCAGTAACTATGGTGTTTAGCATGAACCTGATACCTGATTGCTCAAGATCGTTCTTTAACTGCTCGATAAGCCTGGGTGTTTTATCTGAACCAATATGCCGCTGAGGGATCTCAATAAACCTGGCACCAGTTGAAGCAGCACGGCGTTTAAGATCATCGATATCAAGATGAGACGGCCTGTTAAGTTCAAAAGGAGCACCATATTGCAGAAAAACTTTATCTACATAATCAACAAGATCCCAGGCTACATCACGGTCGTGGGTAAATTCACTCAGGTCGCCTCCGATTTCAGGACTTAAGTTTAATGTGCCATCGCTGTAAGTACCTGCGCCGCCAACGCCGCACATGATATCACAGGGATGACAGTGTGTACACCGGCTGGCCAGGTCCATTTTACATTTTCGCTTTGATATATCCCGCCCCTGTTCTATGATAAGGACAGACAAACCTTTTCCCATCAGTTCGTATGCTGCAAACATTCCAGCCGGACCAGAACCAATTATAATCACATCATATTGTTCATCATTCACGAAAGTACCTCATTCAGTTTATCGTTTTGTACTGCCATTTTTATCTCGTAAGCGATTCGTCTACCTGTTGAGACATTGGGACTTACCAGATCCGAATAAGGGGATCCGGACATGAATAGATTGGTACCTGCTACGATACGGGCAGATATCTCAAAAATACGAAACTCAAGTTTATCTGTGCAAACAGTCTCAAGACAGAAGGGACCGATCATACCTCCGAACAGGTCAATAGAACTTTCAACTACGCGTTCTCCCAGTTCAAATACTTCCGGCAATAAAGATTCCCTGGCAACCAATGGTATATTACCTGTTACTACAAAGGAAGGATATACACCTGCTTCTTCAAGCTCACGGGGTGACCCCAACCTGAAAATCTCGTCTGCGTTGGATTCTACCCGCCTGTCCATGCTCATAAGCTCTAATGTGCCTTTTTTCAGGGTGTACCCTTCGGTGGAAATTGGTGAATAGAAGTAGTGTAAATAGTAACGTGTACCTACAATAAATTCCTGGATAGTATATGGCTGGGATTCATCCAGTCTTTGATAAAATTCTGCTTTATTTTTAGCAATAAAGAACCCACGTCCACCTTTAGCACCGTGGTATTTAACCATAACAGGAGAATTAATATCTTTTGGGTCACAGACCTCGCGTGGCATTGTGATACCAGCACCTTCCAGCCACTGGCGTTCCTTATTACGATCAGATTCCCATTCCAGTACCCAGCGGTTACCAAAAGTAGGAAGTTCTAACTGTATGAAGTTATCATGACCAAGATATTCTACAAATGAACCATGTGGGATTATAATAATGTTCTTTTTAGCAAGTTCTTCTGTCTTTGTTAAAATGTCAGAATAACTATCTACTACTAAGAATTCATCAGGTCTGGCTAATGGAAAAGCATTGTAGAATTTCGGTGGTTTTCCTATACAAATACCTAATGTCTTAAAACCTTCCTTGCGTGCACCATCAAATATCTGCAAACTGGAATGACTGGTAACTGTAGCTATTGTGAGATTATCAGTATCATAACCCAATAGAATATCTGATATCTTATTGTCTATTACTGAAGTATTAATGATTGCCATTAATGGTAATTGTTTGAGGATGTATTTAAAATCGAGGGAAAAGGAGCCCCTTCATTCAGGGCTCGGTTTCATTTCCTGTTTCATTCTCATTTGTTGGTTTTTCTGTTGGTTCTGGTTTAACAATTGAGACAATTTCAATATCAAACACCAGGGTTTCTCCGGCTAAAGGTGGGTTTGTATCCATTATAATACCTGTTTCATTGAATTTGATATTCATATCTCCATAAGGGGTCTGGATAGTCTCATCAGGTATCGGATTATGCTCAAGAGTAATATTTGCATCCGTAACCTCTATCACAGTACTGTTCCATGGCGTTCCGGGGAAGGAAATAGTATCTCCTACTTCCACCATATGCTTTACTGTGATATGTGTGGAATTCGTTTCAATAACTTCTTCTTCCCATGGTGATTGTTCTGATTTGAACGTATCACCTACATTTGCATTAATTGATAGATTGACATTTTCATCCATTGAGTCTATGGTCATATTGATAGTACTTTCAGGAAGCTGTACAATATCTCCTTCTTTATAATCAGGACCAAAGGTTGAATTGAACTGGTCTTTTGGTAAGGTAATTTCTTTTTGAAGGGTTTGTGTGGTAGATATGTTATCAACTAATGGCAATAACCTTATCATGGTAGGATCATCCGGACCATATGCTTGCTCAGGGGGAATTGTTAGTGTTTTTTTCTGACCTTCTTTCATGCCCAGAACTCCTGTATCAATGCCCTCTATGACCTTTTCGTTGCCAACTACAAATTCAAGAGGCTGGTAAGGCCCCATAGGATTATATATTCCTGATTCGTTTGCAATATCAGGATCGGATGTAGCAAAAACAGTATCATCCAGCAGTTTACCAGTATAATTGACCTGTATGGTATCTCCATTTTCTACAACTATACCACTGTCTTCAATGCAGCCTAACTGCATAAATATAATAATACATAAACCTAAGACAGCCAGTATAATAAACGGTATTGTTTTATTATTATTATCTTGTTCCATATTTTTCTCCTCATTCATTAATGATTAAAATGACGCATCCCGGTAAAAACCAGTGATACACCAAGTTTGTTTGCAGTAGCAATGACCTCATTGTCTCTTATACTGCCTCCCGGGGATATAATGTATCTGATATTATGCTCGGCCGAATGTATAATACTATCATCAAAGGGGAAGAAGGCATCCGAGGAAAGTACACATTCTGACATAATATTCTTCATGTATTGATCAAAAGGTATTTTTAGTTTTTCCCTCTCATATATAAGTTCAAGGTTCTCCTTAGCTTTGGTCACAGCCAGTTTACGTATCGAATCTACTCTATTGGGCTGTCCGGCACCCATTCCAAGCACCATATACTTTTGCTTTGCATATTCCCAGGTGATAATAACAGAATTGGATTTTGTTCTCTTGCATGCGGTCATTGAGAATTCTGCCAGCCCCCTCTTTGATTCGGGAAATGGATGTTCACTCACGACCTCCCATTTATCATATATTCCGATATCCCTTGATTGACTGAGCATTCCACCCATGATATAGGTCAGTTTTCTTTTAACCTTGATACCCTGACGCATCTGCGACATCTCCATAATACGCAGGTCCTTGCTTTTTTGTTGTAAGAACTCCATTGCTTCAGGCTCATAACCAGGTGCAAGTATCACTTCTATGAATTTCCCTTTCATAAACCTGGCTGTGGTGATATCAACCTCTTTGTTAAGACAAATAATACTGCCAAAAGCTGAGACCGGGTCCCCGTCCCATGCAGCCGATAATGCCTCTGTCAGAGTACCACCTGTTGCCAGACCGCAGGGGTTATTATGCTTGACCATACAAGCAGATGGATCATCGCCAAGTTCCAGGATTGTCTGCATAGCATTGTCAGTATCCACATAGTTATTATAGGACATCTCTTTGCCGTTATGTTGCACAGCACCGGATAGAGACGCTCCTTCCACATCCGGTTCTTTATAGAATTTTGCCCATTGGTGCCAGTTCTCTCCATAACGCAGTGTGTTGCCCTGTGTAAACAGGAGCCTTAAAATATCTTCATCTATTAACTGTTTGCTTAAGTATGTATCTATTATTGCATCATAATTGGCGGTATGCCTGAAGGCTTTGACAGCTAATCGTTCCCTGGTGGAGAGCGAAATTTCATTGTGTGCTTCCAGTTCGTTCACAACTAAGGAATAATCCTCAGGGTCTGTGATAATTACTACGTATGGATAATTCTTAGCTGAGGCTCTAATAAGGGTTGGTCCGCCAATATCTATATTTTCAATTGCTTCTTTCAGGCTAACATCCTTTTTTGCAACTGTTTCTTGAAATGGATATAAGTTGACCGCAACTAAGTCAATGAGTTCGATATTCTGCTCTTGTGCCTGTTTGATATGCTCCTCGTTTTCTCGAAGACATAGCAGTCCGGCATGAATTTTTGGGTGAAGTGTCTTAACCCGTCCGTCCATCATTTCAGGAAATCCGGTTACTTTCGATACATCTTCAACAGGTATCTGTGAATCCTTAAGAGTACTTTTCGTACCTCCTGTAGAAATGATCTCAATACCCAGGTTATTAAGGGCTTTTGCAAAGTCGGCTATACCTGTTTTATCAGATACGCTTAAAAGAGCTTTTTTTATTCTGACCAATAAATCACCGCATCCTTTAAGAAGAGAAGTTAAATAAATGTTTCGTTAATAAAATTAGAATGGATATTTCACTTTCAATTCTTTATATGCCCATTTAAACTTATCTTCTATCATTTCAGCAGTATACTTATCTGAGCGGCATTTCTCAAGTAATTCGTATGCCCTTTTACGCCGGTTGCCAAGGTTTTTGTTTATTTCGTCCTTATCGATTTTTTGTACATTCCACCTGCCGACGATATCAGGAACGATCTGTTCAAGAATCACTCGCACCCTTTTACAGGGAAAATCAATGTCATAGATGTCTTGTTTCATTGTATATCTTATTATGTTGTGCTTCATTATAATATATAATTATTGGAAAAATCTAATGTTCTGTGCCCGGAGAGATCTTGGAATATTTGCTCTATTTAATGATCACAGAGTATTTGGTATCTATTATTATTAGTAGAATAAGCGTATCCACTTCAGATCTAGGGGTAATTAATACCTCTTTAAGGAGCAAAGCAAAGATACCGAGTTGGGTCCAATAAAGCCACAAAATACAGAAACAAGAAGGCTTCGATACGAGTAACACTATTCAACCAGAACGGTGGGACATTATACACTGTTTTCAACTTTAGAGATACTAATGGTATAGAAACTTTTATAACGGTTTGAAGAGAGAATAACATTTGATGAAAAAAGCGATCCTGTATGTTTCAGGTAATGTGCAAGCTAGCGGTTATAGAGCAAAAATCGAATCCATAGCTTTGTTTTTAGGTATTAAAGGATATGTACAAAACCTTCCGGATGGCAGAGTAAAGATCATTGCACAGGGGGAGGAGGCAAATCTGGAAAAGTTGATCCGGGATATAAATATCTCAAACAGTCTAATAAATGTTACTAACATTGAGCAGGAATATACCAATCCTTCAGAGGATTATGAAGACTTTCACAAGGTTGTTGATAAGGGAGAAACTGATGAAAGACTGGATATTGCTATAGGTTTGTTTAAAGAGCTTATTACTGTCAACAAAGATGGTTTTGATAATCTTAGAAAGGAACTTGGTGATAAAATCGAACGGGTTGGTGTAAAAGTAGATGCTGTGGGTGAAAAAGTAGATGCTGTGGGTGAAAAAGTAGATGCTGTGGGTGAAAAAGTAGATGCTGTGGGTGAAAAAGTAGATGCAGTAGGTGAAAAAATTGATCAGAGTAAAATAGAAATAACTTCTGAGATACATTCCCTGAGGGATGACTTCAATACTCACCTGGAAAAAAGAATATTGCATATAGAATATGAATTAGCAGAAATAAAAGACAAAGTCATGGTCATGGAATCTTCTTCTTCTTACAATTTTACTGATAAACAAAAAACATGAGAATAAATCTGTGTCTAAACAGATAAATTCTAATTTTAACCTTTTTTTCAACCGCATCATTTAAATGATTGGGACCAGTTTTTTGTGATATTCTAATACATTTATGTTTTCGTTGAAAATATTAACAAATCTGAGATTATAACAATGGTCAACAAATTTATGGATGACCACAGTGTTTAAGTAATATAACTTTACAATGTACTGCAACCGGTTAGATTGTATCAGTTAGACTATATCAATCGATTTATATCGAAAATGTTCACTCCGTTCACATTTTCTAATCCTCCATTCCTCTGGAATGTCGGTCAAAAAAATGCAACCGAAGGGAGGATTTTGTTATAACGTGATTGGAGGTACATATGAAGATAACAATAGAAGGGGTTCAAATAAAAGAGCTGGATGTAATTCCTGATGAGCGTGGATGGCTTATGGAAATATTGCGCTGTGATGATGATATTTTTAAACAGTTTGGCCAGGTATATCTGAGTACTGCATATCCTGGTGTTGTTAAGGGCTGGCATTATCATAAAAAGCAGACAGATAATTTCACATGTGTACATGGGATGATGAAAGTGGCACTATATGATGCAAGAGACGGCTCTTCTACCTGTAAAAATTTAATGGAACTTTTTATAGGTGAAAAGAACCCGGTATTGATCAGTGTTCCACCAGGTGTATATCACGGGTTCAAGGGAATTGGAACCCAAACTGCATTCTTTGTCAGCATCCCTACCCTGCCATATAATTATGATGAACCGGATGAATACCGGCTACCCCCTGATACTGATGAGATTCCCTATGACTGGGGACTTATGCCAGGTATGAAACACGGTTAGGGTGATAATTTGGATATTCTTGTAACCGGGGGAGCCGGGTTTATCGGAAGTAATTTTATCAGGTATATGCTGGATACGTATCCGGATTATAAGATAATTAATCTTGATAAGTTGACATATGCTGGTAATACGGATAACCTGAAAAGTTTTGAGAATAACGCAAATTATTCTTTTGTTCATGGAGATATCTGTGATCCTGATGTTGTTGATCCTCTTATGCAGCAAAGTAACTGTGTTGTTCATTTTGCAGCAGAGAGCCATGTTGATCGTTCGATTGAAGACGGAGTTGCTTTTGTTAGGACCAATGTGCTGGGTACATATGTCCTGCTTGACAGTGCGCATAAAGCAGGAATTGATAGGTTTATCCATATTTCTACGGACGAAGTATACGGGAGCATTACCAATGGCTCATTCAGTGAGACTGATATATTAACTCCTTCAAGTCCGTATTCATCAAGCAAGGCAGGTTCTGATCTGCTTGCCAGATCATTTTACATTACCCATAATTTACCTGTTATCATAACCCGCTGTACTAACAATTTCGGTCCTTATCAATATCCTGAAAAATTGATACCATTATTTATTACCAATCTTATTGAGGGGCTGAAGGTTCCGGTCTATGGAACAGGTCAAAACATACGAGACTGGATATATGTACTGGACCACTGCAAGGCCGTTGATTTTATACTTCATGGTGGTGAGACTGGAGAAATATATAATATCGGCGGCGGGACAGAGATAACCAATATTGAGATCACAAAAATGATATTGAATATACTAAATAACGATGAATCCATGATCAAGTATGTACAGGACCGTCCTGGTCATGATCTTAGATATTCACTTGATTGTTCGAAATTAATGCATTTGGGATGGAGTCCTGAATATGAATTTAAAAGAGCGCTTGAGGATACTGTTAAGTGGTATGTTGAGAACCGATGGTGGTGGGAGAAGTTAAGACATTGATACTGGGCTCAGGGGGCATGCTTGGTTTTGATCTATGTAAAGTTTTTACTGATGCGATAATGCTGGATCATAGTGGTCTTGATATCACAGATAAGGAGCAGATCATCAATTCTATTAAGAAGACCAGACCTGATGTTGTAATTAATGTTGCAGCTTATACTGATGTTGATGGTTGTGAGGATGAAAACAATAAGGAACTGGCGTTTGAGATCAATGGCAAAGCACCTGGTTATATAGCACAGGCCTGCTCGGATGCAGGGGCAATACTGGTGCATTTTAGTACGGACTATGTATTTGACGGCTCAAAAAAGCAGTATACGGAATCTGACATCCCTTATCCGGTCAATAGTTATGGGGAATCAAAGCTTATGGGTGAGAAGAGTATTATGGAAAATATGACTGATTACCGTATTATACGGACCTCATGGCTCTTTGGCATAAATGGAGAAAATTTTATTTCGACTATGATCAGGTTATCAGGAGAAATGGATACTGTAAAGGTAGTAAATGATCAGTTTGGAAAACCTACTTATACTGCTGATCTTGCCAGGAAAACTGTTGAGATCATTGGATTAGCGCCTGGTATATATCATATAACTAATGAAGGTGTGTGTTCATGGTATGAGTTTGCGGCGGCAGTTATTGATAATATTGCTGCATGTTCTAGTGATGAGTTTGTACGAAAAGCTAAGCGTCCTGAATTTTCGTCTCTTGCTAATACGAAGGTAGCACCTATGCGGCACTGGAAGGATGCACTTGATGATTATTTAAACAGAATGGAAAATGTACAAAACCTTCCTGATGGCAGAGTAAAGATCATTGCACAGGGGGAGGAGGCAAATCTGGAAAAGTTGATTAGAGTAAAATAGAAATAACTTCTGAGATACATTCCCTGAGGGATGACTTCAATACTCATCTGGAAAAAAGAATATTGCATATAGAATATGAATTAGCAGAAATAAAAGACAAAGTCATGGTCATGGAATCTTCTTCTTCTTACAATTTAACTGATAAACAAAAAACATGAGAATAAATCTGTGTCTAAACAGATAAAATCTAATTTTAACCTTTTTTTCAACCGCATCATTTAAATGATTTTAACACTATTTTACAGCAATAATCTTTTTGGGATACGAGAATATGAAAGGGATAATACTTGCAGGGGGTACAGGTTCACGGCTATACCCACTAACAAAAGTAACAAATAAGCATCTGCTTCCTGTCTATGACAGGCCTATGATCTTTTATCCGCTACAAACGCTTCTTGATGCGGGAATAAATGAGATCATGATCGTGTCAGGTAAGGGGCATGCAGGTCATTTTCTCGAACTGTTAGGTTCGGGTTCTGATTGGGGTGCACGATTTACTTATGAGATACAGGATGAGGCCGGGGGTATTGCCCAGGCTCTGGGGCTGGCTGAGGATTTTGCAGATAACGAAGATGTGGCTGTTGTTCTGGGTGATAATATCTTCCAGGATGATGTCAGCGAGGCTGTGCAGGCGTTTAAGGTTGGAGGTCATATTTTTTTGAAGAGGGTTGAAGATGCTCACAGATTCGGTGTAGCGCAGATTGAGGGGAATGGTGTTATTTCTATTGAGGAGAAGCCTGAGGAGCCGAAATCTGATCTGGCTGTTACCGGGTTGTATTTATATGATAATGGGGTTTTTGAGATTATTCGGAGGCTAAAGCCTTCGGGAAGGGGTGAGCTTGAGATTACGGATGTTAATAATGAGTATATTAGACTTGGTGAGATGAGTTATAGTTTGTTGGAGGGGTATTGGAGTGATGCAGGGACGTTTGAGAGTTTGTTGAGGGCTGGGAATATTGTGAAGGATTATAAGGGAAGGATAGTGTGAGGGTGGATATTAATATTAGACTTGTTGCGAAACAAACCAGATATCGCTATGCTACAACGGTTTTTAGGCATTCACCGCAAAACGGTAGGTAGATGTCTATTTAGGATTATTACGCAACAAGTCTATTTATTAAAAATGTCGGTAATTGCAATATGGTTTAGCATTACGATACTGTAATAATTACATAAATATGTATTATAAGTCTATAATAAAAATCGACGAAAAAAATTATTATTAGCGAATTAGAATATACAACATCCAATCTCTTTAAAGATAAAAGGGCAGCTTAACAATGAACCATACACAAAATAACAAAACAATATGCATTATTGGACTGTGCTATGTCAGACTACCTTTTTCACTTACATTCTTAAAAAAGGAGTTCTTAAAACGAGTCATGAAATAATATAATTCCAATTACCAATATAAACTAGTGTCGTGTCAACATCAAAGTGTCGAATTATAAGGTGTATTGATAGCATATTTGTATACATTATAGGGTTGACTCGACACTAGTGAAAAATCAAAATAAAGCAACATGAATATTACACCAACATGTCCGAAAAGTTCCAAAAAGATCCCACACTCGTGATAATTTTCACGTTTTTCTGCATCCTATTCGTCATTGTGTCGCAACATAACGAAATACCAGTGAGGATGGTACTTGGTCTGCTGTTCGTGCTCTTCTTGCCAAGATATTCATTAATCGCTAAGATGTTTTTATGGATTGGGAATCTGGGTTGGATAGAGCGGATCGTGATTGGTTTAGGAGTTGGCATCGCTATTGTGGTGCTAATTGGGTTGGGACTGAATTACACGCAGTATAGAATTCTGATGGTGCCTTTGCTTATCGAGGTCTCTTTATTTACGATTTTACTTGTTTTAGTTGAATATGTGCGGAATGGGCTGATTTCAGAAGGGGAGCGATTTGTGGTGGAGGGAGTGAAGATGCAAATGAGAAAATTACAATGAATCAAATAAAACAAAGTGGGTTTTAAATGAACTCGATATTACATATCGGGAACATCGCTGGAGTGCCACAAGAATTGGCAAGAGCACAGCGAAAGCTAGGATTTAAAAGTGATGTTATATCTTTTGATTATCATCCATTCGAGTATGAAACAGACCTGTATTACCCAACTAAGTTGCCCTCCTCTTTAAGATATTCAAGATATATTTGGGCTTCTTTGAGATACTGTGAAAAAATATTCAATATTCTCGAAAATTCAACAAAATACGATGTATTTCACTTCCATTTTTCTTCGATTTTACCATTTGGAATGGATATTCCTATTTGGAAGATGCAAAAAAAGAAGATTATCATTCATCATCACGGATCGGATATTCGATATAAAGGTGAAATGCAACTGTATTCGAAATTTGCAGATAAAATTTTTGTTTCCACTCCCGACATTTTAGAATGGTCTCCAAGTGCTATATGGATGCCAAACCCCATTTCACTTGATAGATTATTATATGCAGGGGTTGAACACAAAGATGAAACAGAAGAGATAATTATTGTCCATGCACCAAGTAATAGAGCAATAAAGGGCACAGAGTATGTAATAAAAGCTGTCACCAAGTTGAGAAATGAAGGATATAAAATTAATTTTGTATTAGTAGAAAATATGTCCCATAATAAAGCGATTGAATACTACAAAAAAGCAGATATTATTATAGATTGGATAAATCCAAAATTTGGAATTTATGGGATGTTTTCAATAGAGAATATGGCTATAGGAAAGCCAGTAATTTGCAATGTAAAGCAAAAATTTATAGATATGTATTTTAAAGATTTGCCTATATTCAATTCCCTTCCGCTAAGTTTAGCAGAAGATTTAAGGATTTTACTAGAAGATTACAATTTAAGAAAAGAATTAGGTGAAAAAGGCAGGAAATATGTTGAGCAAATGCATGATGCAAATAAAATTGCAAAACAATTAATTGAGCTATACAAAAGTATCTAGAAAAATCTTAAAGGACGCAAGGTACAGCAGTTTTATTGAATTATTCCTTTCCCCCTTTGTTTGCTCCTGAAATAACTGCTCAATGTAGTCTTGATTGAAGTATTTTTTGGATTTATCATTTTCATTCAACAATAAGTCTTTAAAGAATATCTGCCAATTTTCATTTGTGCGGAACCACTCATCAAAATTAACATAACTTCGTTTATTGGATAAAGTAATCCTTCCTTTAGAAAAATTATACAACTTTTTCTTGAGTAATTCCTTACCAAACATATATGTGCTGCCAAGACTCCAAAACAACAGAGGAGCATCTGCTCCGACCATCGTTTTATCATAAGGTATTTTTGCTAATTCTGGTGAAAGCTTCTTTAAGAATTTACGGTAAATGTAATGATTTAGCCTTAATTCGGGGGGAATCTTTAGTATAATATCAATAAAATTGTTGTCTGCTGTTGGGGAGATAATTTCGATTTCATCCCTAAGAAGAACGTATCCTATTGGAATCCATGCCACATGTGTACTTAAAGAAAATTGATCGGATTTATTGCCCGGATGATCAGCTTTAATTTTATTAAATTCATTTCTAAATGACTTTACAGGGACTTCCTTGATTTTATTATAATAATTTGATGTAAAGAGTTTATATAACTCTTTTTCTTGAAAAAGCCTCTTTTTAGATAAAATATTAAACAATAATTTTTCGTTTTTGCAATTCACTTTGGCCCTGTTTAAATAACTTCCCCCAAGTGTTAAATCTAATGCAAACCCATCAAAAACTACATCGGCATAATCTCTAATTATTTTATGTATAGGATAAATATAACTCACACCAATGTAATCTCTCCCTTCCGTAAGCCAAACTTCTTGTTCTGCATTACTCATAATCATTTCAGGAGTTATTTCTATTGCTTTAAATCTTGTTTCAGCCACGTCAGAAACATTCTTGGCGATTTTTACCTCATCACAATCCAACGGACCAAAACTAAATGTAAGAACATCTTTTCTTTTATTTTCATTAATTGCAGCAACAACACCCCGTGAATCCAAACCACCACTCAACGAAACCCCATAACGAAGTTTGTCTTCCATTCTTAATTCAACAGCTTTCTTAAATGTTTTCACTAATTCATCTACGAATTCATCTTCTGATTTGTTATAATCAGGTTCATATTTAAATTCCCAATATTTTTCTATTGATAAATCCTCTCCATCATAAGTAAGGATAGATGCAGGGGTTAAAACTTTAATTCTTTTAAAAAATGTTTTATCGCCCCAAAATTCTCCGAATGCAAAAAATTCTGCAACTGCCTCGTTATTCAACTTTTCTTCAAAAGTTTCATCTTGTAGGATAGCCTTGGCCTCTGGAGCAAATAATAATATTCCATCGTTTATTGCATAGTAATGGACTTTAAGTCCATATCTATCATTAGCAATTATGACTTTTCCACTTTTAATGTTATAAATAAGAAGAATGAAAGATCCATTCAGTCCTTTAATAAAATCGGTACCATATTCCTCATAAGAATGCAAACAAAATTTGGGATCTATTTCGTTATTGAATTTATATCCCTTCCTTTTTAACTTATTCAGCTGCTCTTCATAATCATAAATTTTCCCATCCATAAAAATACAGAGAGATTTATCTTCATTAAAAATAGGTTGTGATTCTGGATTGAATATCCCTAAATGTACACGCCCAATACCAAAATTGCGATTAATATATTGGTCTGTATGATAAAATTCTTCATGTTTTATCGCTCTAACCATTCGATCTAATAGTTGCTTATCTATTGCATTTTTAGATATGATTCCCACGAGTCCCGGCATAAAATTACTTCCATGGTATTAATGTATTAATCAGTGATTTAAACATTTCTTTTTCTTCTTTTGTAAGGAAAAACTTGATCATTAAAATTAAGCAACCAATCAATATGGTTCCACCAAGTAAAAATGAATTTACAAAAGTCATACCAAATGTAAATAAAACTATAGCCATGAGGGTAACTCCTAAAATTCCTAGATACCACCTAACATCAAATTTTATTGATAGATGTTTTATTACTATACTCAAATTAATAAGAGCTCCCGCAGACAAGGATATTGTAGTTGCAATCGCTGCTCCGACAATGCCAATTCGTGGTATCAATATAATATCTAATGTCACATTTATTATAGCTATAACAGCAATTATTTTTAACATCAAGTCCGGTCTACCGATCCCACTGAGCGATCCGCCTATTGGTTGAGCAATACTTCCTCTTATCACAGTTCCTATAAGTAATATTTGTAAAGGCAAAACAGCGCAAACAAAATCTTCTTTGAATATAATTGTGATTATCTCTTCTGCAAAAAAACCTACTCCAAGTCCTACCAGTACTAAAATAACAGTGCAATATTTCATGCTTTTATTGAACATATTGTTCAATGAAGTATGATTGTTTTCACTCCAGTATGTTGATGTAGCGGGATATGTTATTTTCTGGACGGATAGGGGAATTAACCAGAAGAATCTACTTAGACCTATAGCAACGGCATAATATCCCACATCGTTGGATATCAAAAAAAACCCAATTAAGATAATATCCAATTGGTTATTTATTTCGTTTATTGAACCTGCTGCAAGGATTTGAGCACCGAATCGCAGCATCTTCTTTGTTGTTTTAACATAATCACTAAGTGTAATTTTAAAATGATTTCTACTGATTAAAATTAGAAACAAACATGAGCCAACCGAAGACAATACAATACCAATCACGGCACCAGCAACACCAAATCCATAATAGATCAATACCACTGTAACTATTACCATCAAAACACTCTGAATAATCACGGATGTCCCATATTTTTTCATCTCTCTGCATCCATTCAGAAACCCAAGCAAAGCGCCGCCCACCAGAGCAAATGGAAAAACCGGAGACAATATCTTCAATAACCCGGACAATTCCGGCATATTAAACAGTACTTCAAATATGCCTGAGGAAAAGTAAAATAGCATACTGAATACAATTCCAATAATTAATGACGTAATAACGCCGGAAGATACTATAGCATCGGACTTAGCCTCGTCATCCTTGAACTCAGCCACATACTTGATTATTGCAGCCGGAATCCCGATAGCAGTGAACAGCATCGCAATTCCGTAAATGGTAAGGACCATCCGGTACAATCCAAGATCACCGGCGCCGAGATACCGCCCAAGAAGTATGGTTATCACGAAGCCTATGAGCATACTAATTACAGATGCGATGAGGGTTATACCGACATCGAAAGCGAATTTTTTTTGGGTGTGCATATTATTACTTATCTAATTTCAATCACAATCTTTTTATTGCACATATATAGAGTCAATCCCAAATAATAGACAGCTAGTTAAGCAACAGCAACTTGTGGTGTTAACCGTATTATTTCTACAATTCTCTCACTTGAATTCCCTCTCCCAAACACATCACTCCGTTTATTAGCACCCTCAAATCCCTTAATTGCATCCACAATCTTTTTATAATCCGATCCTACCAGCATATTCCACCCCTCTTCAATAGTTTCTACCCATTCAGTATTCTCCCGCATAGTTATACAGGGCACACCTAGCATATATGCCTCTTTTTGAATGCCACCGGAATCTGTGAGTATTTTTTTAGCATTAGCCATGAGTTTTAACATATCTATATATCCTAACGGCTGGATGACCTTAACACACTCACACAATTTATCCCATTGACTATATTCTTGTAGATATTTTTCGGTTCTCGGATGTACAGGAAATACTATAGTCTCATCAACATTGTAAAATGCCTTTAGAACTGATAAGAGTTTCTCCTTACTGTCAGTATTAGCAGGACGGTGCAGTGTTGCTACTATAAATTCACCTGAGATCAAATCCAGATCACTTAGGATTTCTGATTGTTCTTCAGCGATTGTTATATTGTATTCCAGTGCATCTTTCATCACGTCTCCTACAAGGTATACACCTTTTGTGATGCCTTCACTTATCAGGTTCTTGAGTGCAGTTTCTGTAGGGCAGAATAGAAGGTCTGAGATGTTATCAGTAAGTATGCGGTTAATCTCTTCAGGCATGGTCCTATCAAAAGAACGCAGTCCTGCTTCTACGTGGGCAGTTTTTATATGAAGTTTGGATGCAGTCAGTGCACCAGCAAGAGTAGAGTTTGTATCACCATAGGTTAATACGAGATCAGGTTGTTCTTTAATAAGGATTTTTTCAATCTCGATGAGCATTTTGCCTGTCTGTTCGCCGTGTGGAGCAGAGCCGATGTTGAGGTTGTAATCTGGTTTTGGGATGTTCAATTCATTAAAGAATATGTTGGATAATTTTGGGTCATAGTGCTGGCCTGTGTGAAGGAGAATCTCCTGACATTGTTTTCGAATGGCGCGGGAAAGAGGAGCACATTTAATGAATTGTGGACGGGCACCTATGATTGAGATGATTTTCATGTTGATTAATTAAATTATTAATGGTTTAATACACTCGACAATAAATATTTATTTTCTTCCTATTTTATTTATGCAGATTAACTGTGCTTTCACATAGATCAGCGACTTTTTTTACTACACTTTCCCATGAATGGTTTTTTATTACATATTCTCTCCCATTTCTTCCATATTTTATTCGTAAAGTGTTATCATGAAGTAATGTTTTGATAGCATCTGCAAATTCTCTAGAATTATCCGGATTGATTAATATTCCAGCATTATATTCTTCAATAATTTCAAATCCATTTGTACGTGTTGCTACAACTGGTTTACAACATGCCATATATTCATATAGTTTTAGTGGTGAATATCCGGATTTTATGGGCTTTTTCGGAGTTACACAAATATCGCTTGTATTGATATATGATGGTACTGCTTCATATGGAACTCTGCCAGTGAATATAAACTTATCAGATATCTTTAATTCATTTACAAGCTGTATCCATTTTGTTTTCATAATACCATCTCCTACAATTAAAAATCTCACATTCGTATTTACTTCCAATATATTTGGTGCGGCCTGGATGAGGTATTCAATACCTTGCCAGGAATAAAAGGATCCAACAAAAATCACGACTTTATCGAGAGAATTAATTCCAATTTTTTGCTTGAATAATGATATTGCTTTTTTATCAATAGGTTTGAATATATCAACATTAGCTCCATTTTCGATTACTTTAATCTTTTTTTCATCAACACCTCTTGAAACAAGATCATTCTTGATTTCTCGTGTTACAACTCGAATTGCATCGACATTTCTTTCAGCTAATGTCTCCAATGGACCTATAATTTTTTTACTAATTATGTTTAAACAATTTTTTTGAGCATCTAATTCATCTGTTTTAAGACCATTCACTTCTAAAATTACTTTGACACTATAGATTTTACTAAGAAGAATTGCAGCAAGTGCAAAATGAAAACTGCGAATGTAAATTACATCAATTTTTTTCTTCATTAGAATTTTTAAACAATTTATTGTCGATAAAATTACCTGTAGAGGAGCTCTTATGATAAAAGGAATAAAATCAATTCTGGTAATGAAATACAATTTAATATTGTTATTTAATGGATGAAATTCTGTTTTGGGAACAATCAAATGAATTTCATGACCATAATTTGATAAATTCTCTACCAACTCTTTAGGATGTGTAAATAAACCATCTGGGGAAGCATTAAAAATCATACATATCTTCATACTATTGTTTCACCTGGTGAGAATTTATAAGTGATTATATTTCCTTCTTTATGTACAATCTCCAATTCTTCATATGATAAAAATTCATTAGATATAAGAAACACCTTTTTATCCGGATATAATTGCTCAAGTCCAAAAACAATATCTTTATACTCCTGTAATTTCCCAAGAGCATTTGGATCAAATAATTCCGGTCTACCAAAACCCATGTTAATAACATTTGTATGACGGGATTCACATATTGAAATTACAACAGAATTTTGATCTACATTATTTTCGAGCCAATTACCTGTTAGTCTAGCATCGTCAGAAATTCCAACCCACCCTTTTTCCATATAGAGATTTGAAATGAATATTGTAATTATTACTATCGTTAATAGTAAAACAATATTTCTTTTCTCTAGGATGCCTTTTTTATTTAATTGATTCAATCCAAGTCCTGCAATCAATAAAAAAGGTAATATCAAATGAATAAGCATTCGGTCTATTGGTAGATATAAGTGAAATTGAACACCTCTTGTCAATACAAAGGCAAATATTAACCATAACAATAACAGAAATTTCATCATATCTCTATTCTTAAAGAGAGTGGGATCCTCTAGAGTC
>JGI12150J12686_100143_pt1 | contig 42143 bp, 35 predicted proteins | sample ANMFosRound1_FD_12686 | JGI IMG/M metagenome (IMG submission 12686)
GCTTGATAGGTTAAAGGGGCACAAACGGAAAGTGCTGGCATTTATGTACGACTTTGATGTGCCGTTTGACAATAACCAGGCTGAACGGGACGTACGCATGATGAAACTGAGGCAGAAGATATCAGGCACTTTCCGGACTGCTATAGGGGCAGATGTGTTCTGTGGTATTCGCGGGTATATATCTACAGTACGAAAGAACGGTTGTCGTATGCTCGATGCGATTCAAGATGCGCTTAGAGGAGATCCGTTTATACCATCTGGCTGTGTGGGTGAGTAGTTACGATATTTCCACAATATGTAAATACACAGATGGGCACTGTCTGGAAATCCAGTGATTTCCGTCAATGGTCAGTTGGATGTACAACAACACAAAAGACGTGAAGACCGCGATTGACAACACTCTTCACGTCTCTGCACCTTTGCGCCCTTGCGTTAAATTGAAAAACAATAACGCGAAGACGCGAAGACGCGAAGACGCGATGGCGCAAAGAACAAAAATCTCTGGGTGTATTTCACTGGAATTTTCGATTGTGCCACACAGATGATACCAAGATCCTAAAACAGATGCACCGCAGACGCTTTGAAAACAATCCAGACACGCACGCCGCACAAAAGCCCCATATCCTCATACGATTGCTTTGTCAGCGCAACCACGAAGGGAACACCCACATCAACCACCACTCTCACGGTTGTGCCCATATTCTTAACCTCTGTGATCTCCCCGTAAAATGAGTTTCTCGCACTCGTGTTAGTCTCCTTTTTCGAGATCAGTATGTTTTCGGGTCGAATCGAGATCGAGACGTCTCCGGATTTTAATGAACTTGAGATAATCGATATTCCATCGGCGCGAACCAGAGCGATATCGTCATGGACAACCGACTTTCCGCGGAACAAATTCTCAACACCAACAAAATCCGCAATAAACTCGGAATTGGGTCTCCTGAAGACATCATCGGGCGCGCCCACCTGAATGATCCTGCCGCCACACATTACAGCGATCCGATCCCCGAGCGCGAACGCCTCTCCGAAACTGTGCGTCACATGAATCGTTGTGGTCCCTGTGATCTCGTGTATTCGCGCAAGTTCCTCCTGCAGCCGTTCGGTTGTGCGAGAATCCAATGCGGATAGCGGCTCATCCAGAAGCAGCACCTTTGGCTCCGTCACAACCGCTCGAGCAATTGCGATTCTCTGCTTCTCCCCTCCGCTCAATGTACCCGGATACCGGCTTAACAGATGTGAAACACCAAGAAGCTCTGCAATTTCATCTGTTTTCACAATGATTTCGCTTTTGGCGATCTTTTTCTGACGCAGCCCAAATCCAATGTTTCCTGCCACAGTCAGGTGTGGAAAGAGCATATAATCCTGGTAGACCATGCTGATCTGTCGGTCCTTCGGCAGACTGTCCGTGATATCCGCCCCGTTCAGAAAAATTTTCCCACGATCAGGACGGTAGATGCCCGCAATCGTCTCAATTAAGATCGTCTTTCCTGCGCCGGTCGGACCGAGTATGATAAAGTATTCCCCTTCATCAATCTGCAGGGTCGCGTCATTCAGCTTGAATTCGCCAAGATCCTTGGATACATTCTCAATTCGAATCATTTACAGCACTTATCCCATCTTTTAGTCTCCAAACATCTTCTCAAAGATCGTTACATACCGTTCAGGACAGAATTCTTCAGCCACATTGGTGCACCACACTTTTCCAGCCGTTGTGAGTACAATCTTCGATTTATCAGACTCTATCAAGCCTCTCCTCTCAAGACTCGTTATCTGCTCTGGAAATGCGTCTGCAAGTTCCACACCAAAGAGTTCCCTGAACGCGTTCTTGCCGACTTCGGTTGAATGAAGCCCCCATATCACATATTTGTGCATCAACTCCTCTGCAGTAAGCTTCGCACAGATGTTGACCGGGAATTCCGCGTTCGTGCTCTCGATCTTCTCGATATATCGATTTATGCCCCTCACATTCCCGTACAGGTATGCGCCGAGAAATCCCCCTCCGGATGTTCCGAGTGCGAGACAGTCCTGGCTCCCAAAACGCATCCTCGCGTAAAGATGTTCTTTCTCGGGCAGTACGAAGTGAACGAGATTCTGCTGCCGATATCCCGCGTTTTCCAGCTCACTTATCGCAAGAAGATACATATTGATCTCGACCCTATTGCCGGATATCGGAGGTATCTCGCCTGCCGCAATCTGCTTTGCAAACGCTGTTCCCCGGGCAACAAACAATGGATTCGGGCTGATGCTCTCAAGTTCCAGTTCCGCTGCCTGACGTAGATCCATCTTCCAATCGTCCATGCTCTGTCCCGGGAGGTTGTACATCAGATCGATATCGATGTTCTCGAACCCGATCTCCTGTGCAGCACGGATCACAGAGATGGCGTCCGATCTCGTGTCTTTTAGTGTGAGAATATTACGTATGGAGTCTTTGAAAGTCTGTACGCCAAAACTCAGCCGATTAACACCATTTTCATAGAGCGCTTCCAGTTTATCTCTTTCGGCGTTGTGCGTGGTTGTCTCCACAGTGATTTCCGCATCACTTCTGATGTTGAATCGCTCCTTCAAGAGTGCTAAGAGGTCTGTTAGTTGTTCCGTTTGGAGTGAAGTCGGAGTTCCGCCCCCGATGTAGATCGATGCAAAGGAGCTGGACTTGATGTAGTTGGTATCAGAGTACCTCACAATCTCCTTCTTGAGCGCATCCAGATACCTGATAGCCTGTGTTTCCTCCAATAAACCTCGATAGAAGCAGCAAAAATTGCACAATGAGTCGCAAAACGGAATGTGTACGTACAGTGAACTTGTTTTGTGCCTGGTACCTTCTTCGGATAGAAACTTGATCAGCTCTTCTTTATCGTCCTTATTTTTTCTCAAAAATAGTGGATATGAGCCCAAAGGGCACAATATCTCGAAACCCTTTCTTTTGCTGTAGATATTGTATATCATATTGCTACATCATGTATAGTAAAAAGAAGTTTTAAGGATTGTGCAATCACTGTCCGGTATGGGTATTGTGCCTCTTGTGATATTATTTCGATAATTGGTCTATCACAGGTTGCCGCTTTGTACAACCACGACTTATTGAGCATCTTCTTGATCTCCGAGTTGAAGGGCATTTCTTACTCGCAAACTTTTCACCAAACTTTTCACAAAAGTTTGATCAAAAACTGATCTCCGACCCGGGAGGGCAGTTTTTACTCGATTTTTTGTGAAAAAATCGTGTGAAAAAATCGTTAATACAGATGAGTGCTCCTGGCATACCGTTCAAAGGTATACAATGATACGAGTGACATGACAATCAGGATGGTTGCAGCGGCTATTGCCAGTTCAAGATCCCCACACGACATGTTCAGGTATAGGGATATTGGCAGGGTCTCGGTCTTCATCCGTGTTGCTCCGGCAAGCATCAGGGCGGCTCCGAACTCGCCGATCCCTTTTGACCATGTTATGATCCCTCCGGCTATAAGCCCGTTCTTTGACATGGGAAGTGTTGTCTGCAGGAATGCCTGCATCGGATTGCAGCCAAGCGTCTGGGCAACGTATTCGTACCTCGGACTGATCCCTCTGAACGTTGAACGCATGATCAGCAGCATAAACGAAAAATTCACAGCGAATTGTGCGATTACGATCCCGAGCGGTGTCAATACGAATACCAGTCCAAAACCGGAAAGCCATTCTCCGAATGAGGTCGTGCCAAAGAGTATCAAGAGCCCGACTCCAGCCACAACAGGTGGTAGCGCAAGCGGCAGATCCACGATGGTGTTTACGAGCGCCTTTCCGGGAAAATCATAGCGTGCAAGCGCGTATGCTGCCGGTATCGAGACCGCGATACACATCACGGTGGATACTGCGGATGTAAGCAAACTCAATTCTATCGCAAACCGGATCTCTTCGGATGCGATACTCGCAAGTAAGCTATGCGGGCTCGTATGTGTGACGATGCAGACAACCAGCGATAGGACAAATGCGGTCAGGAGTAGTGCAACTGAAATCGTGAGAATCTTAAGCGTTGATTTGTTGATTTGCATGTACTTGTGAATCCCTCAAGCTCCGCGGGTCTTGTCCTTAATCGAATCACTCGTCTCTCTCATTCCAAAATCGCCAGTCTCTTCATCATCATCATCATCATGCCATGCGTGAAACCAGCATAAATGTATTCCGGTTTGAAACTGAGCAAAGTCAAGCTATAATGGCGGACAGAGTATGCCTGATTGTTGTAAAACTCGTTTGAGATGTGTAAATGTTATGAACGCGGCAGAGTGCGGATCGTTTAGTTATATGGCACAGTCGGAGTGAGGTGTGAAATAAAAAAACTGACGATGCAATGTCACCGCCAGCAATCGCGTCATATCATAAGTCGATCTTTCCGACCGTAGCCTGCAGTATCATAAGAGCATCCACCGATGTGAGCCTGCCATCACCATTCATGTCGCCCGGCATTCGTCCTATACCCTGCGGGTTTACCCAGTAGCCTTCCTGCGTGCTGTTATCCGCATCCCATACATCAGGCACGCCGTCGTGATCGGAGTCTGTAGCTGGAATGGTCTCTGGTGGTGGCGTGGGTTCTTCGCCGCCGATTGTGCGCTCAACGAATGGATAGAACCGGATGGCAGTGTCATCATCCGCGGTCTTGAAGTACATGTCGCCCATGATGTGCTCGGTGGTGCCGGGATCCAGATCGATGGTGGTCTCATCGTTTTTGAGGACGAGCATACTCGTGCTTGCGGTCATAACTTCCATGGCGCCGTATTCGTCACTGGTCTCGATCTCCAGTACATCGTCGTCGATCAGGAAGACGTACATCAATTGCACATAACTGACGTCTCCTTTAAAGACCGCATCAACATAGCAGGAAAACACCGGAATATCTTTCTCAGTTCCAATGTCTGCTGTGTATGTGTAGACGCGATCCTGTCTGCTGCCACCGGTATCGATACATGTCGTATCCAATGGATTGCCGTTCTTGGACAACCTAAGTGTCGCCTTATCACCAGTTACATCGTCGATGTCTACGAGTTCGAGCGCAAATCCACCGCTAATATTCCATTTCTTGCCAATATATAGTATCTTCTTGTCGTCATCCTCAAACTCAACAAGGAGTTTTGTGAGTTTGTCTGCGTTGCCGTTGACTGCCACGTACTTCTCTGCCATCCAGCCTTCAAGATAGTATCCACTTTCTAACTCGGTTGAGCCACCTTCCACAACCATGCCTTCATTCTCATAAAGCTCGTACGCCTGATACGCCGGATGTGTGGTATAGATCAAGGCGTTCTCATCGATCTCTCGATCCTGAGTACCAATCGTACCATCTAGCGTATTAGCAAGGATCGTGAGGTCTTCGGTCATCAGATTGTCATCTATGTCATACCAGAAGGCAGCGAAAGTGGTGGCATTCCATTCAATGTCAGCGACTTGTAGCATTGACAGACTTACGACATTACCGCGGACTTCATAAGTCCCTGGCTCGGTGCACTCGACGTACGGATAGAACCTGAGCGCACCATCCTCACCAGCACCATCATTGTCTGCGGTCTTGAAGTACATGTCACCCATGATGTGCTCGGTACGGCCCGTATCCAGATCAAGGGTACTCTCATCATTCATTAGAACGATCTGACTCAAACTTGCAGTCATAACTTCCATGATGCCATATGTGTCACTGGTATCGATCTCTATGACCTCGTCATCAGCCAGGAACACATACATAAGCTGCACGACATTGGTGTCGGTTCCTCTGAACACCGCATCAACCAGGCAGGACATCAGTGGAACATCGTCTTCACCGGCAAGGTCTACGGTGTATGTGTACACCGAATCGTTCTTGTCTGGAGTTGCTGCGCCGGTTGAGACGACCTCGTTATCCAGTTCTTTGCCATCCTTTGCCAGTGATAGCCAGACCTTCTCTCCTTCAGGATCGATCCGGTTAGCAGTAAGAGTGAATCCTCCACCCAGAGCCCATGACTCGCCTGTTGACAGTGTCTTCTTGTCATCGTCCTCAAACTCGACCAAGAGTTTTGCGAGTTTATCTGCGTTGCCGTTGACCGCCACGTACTTCTCTGCCATCCAGCCTTCAAGATAGTATCCAATTTCCAAATCGGGTGAGTCACCTTCCACAATCAAGCCTTCGTTCTCATAAAGCTCGTACGTCTGAAGCTCTGGGTGTGTGGTATAGATCAAGGCGTTCTCATCGATCTCTCGATCCTGAGTACCCATCGTACCATCTAGCGTATTAGCAAGGATCGTGAGCTCCTCAGTCATCAGATCATCGTCCAGATCATACCAGAATGCACCGAAATTGGTGGCGTCCCATACAAGATCAGATGGCTGTGCACCATAGAGATTCACGACATTGCCGCGCACCTCAAGCGTCTCCGCGCTCGCGGGCACAGCAAACACCGCAACCACAAGCGCAATTAATACAATCATTCGTTTGTTCATAATCATGCTTCCTTGTGCAAATCCCATATCCGCGTTCACCTCATGCGTTCACGCCACATAAATTTATCGTTGCACCGGATTCGGAACACCGGTTGGTCCGGGTACTTATAAACGAAGACGGTAATCGACCAAACTCAACCCTCAAAACTCGCTGTATCCACAACACATTCCGCATACCCCAACAACCCTCCCGAATATCGAGTTTGCGATGACCGTAATCTTTGCAGCGGTATCGATCCTATCGACATCAGCAGTCGTCGCATGTTCCGTTCAGCACGTCTTCAGTGCTCGCGGGGTCTTGTCCTTAACCTCGTCAATGTGCTGATCATCCACCCATCCGCTCTGTATATCTGCCCTGTGATCGAACTGGTGTATGAAAGGCTTGATATCCAGAAGCGGCGTCCCATCCAGGATATCAACATCGCAAATCTCCAGTATGTTGCCTCTGACGTTCTCCAGTCTGACAATAGAGATTCCAATCGGATTCGGTCGTCTCGGATGTCTTATTGAGAAGATTCCTTTCTCAATACCCCCACCTATAAATGGTTTTGAGATCAACGAATAACCGTTCGCAAGATGGAAATGATATAGGAGGATCAGATGGGAGAACCCACCGATGTCCTTAAGCCCGTCAACATATTCCAAAAACACCTCCACCTCGCCTCGTGCCCCGTCTGCGAAGACTCCTTGAATCGGCGTATCATCTGGATCAGTGAATGGTGAATGTATGACCCCGATTGGGGTGTGTGTTATGCTGGTCATTGCTGCTTGCCCTCGTATTTTTCATCAGGATACGCTGTGAAACCATGTTTCTCAAAGATCGCTTTTCCTGCAGGGGACGCAACAAAATCCACGAACCCTTTTGCAGTATCCTTCTGTTCGGAAGACGTGAGTGTGCCGATCGGAACGATCTTTATGATGTTCTGCCCGTCCGGGATATCCACAATCTCCATCTTCTCACTGTTCACAGCCAGATCCTCCCAGATTATCGATGCATCTGCCTGGTTCATGGACACGTAAACAATCAGTTCGTTCACAGTCGCACCGCGAGCGATTACGTTCTTCTCCACAGCATCGTAGAGCCCATTCGTCTCGAGGATCTTATCCCCGAGTTTGCCGATGGCTGCTGCCTTCGAGTCTCCGAGTATGACCGTGACTCCAGGTTCCGCAAGATCATCAAGAGATGTTATGCCAGCGGGATTTCCGATAGGTACTGCGATCGCCGGCACATGATATGCGATGAGTTGCTCGTAATCGGTGAGTTCCTTATCCCTTGCAAGATCAAAGTAATATGTCGCCCCTGGCATGTAGACATCCCCTTTCCGCGTGAGTTCCATCTGGGAGAGGAGTGCATTTGAACCTGCGTAGTTGTAGTGTATAGAAACGCCGCATTCATTCTCAAAGAGCGATCCGATCTCATCCATCGGCTTTCTCATCCCCGCGCCGCAGTAAACAAGGAGTGACTCTGGTGTTTGTTCCTGCGTATCGTCGATGCATCCGGGCGTGATCGTGGTACAAAGCAGAATCATCAGTATCAACATTACCAGTCTCTTCATTACCATGCCATTCGTGAAACCAGCATAAATGTATTTCGATTTGAAACTGATTAAAGCCAAACGGGAATGACTGACCAAGTCTACCGGATTGTTGTTGTAAAACTCGTTTGAGATGTGTGAATGTATGAACGCGGCACATTGCTGATCGTTTAGTTTACAGCACAGTCGGAGTGAGTTTTCATCAGGATGCTGTCACAGGAGCTACCAGAGAGCCGACATTACCTCGACTTTGTCAGATGAACCACTCATTCAAGCGCTTGACGTTGGTTTTGTTTTCCAAACGGTTTGAGGTTACGCCACCGCCTGCTGTCGGTTTATCCGTAATGTGACAAAGTAGAATTACCACCCAATAATTGAGCCATGTAATCAGGCAACCATCAGCCTTATGAACCCTCAGCCGCGTAATTATCCATATTCATGAACTCCGACATCAGAAAAGCACGGACAATCGCCAACTACCAGTTCGGAAGCGGCGCAGGGCATGCATTATTTCCTGATGACGCAACCATCAGGTTGTCCACGAGCGGCAGGATACGCCAGATCCTGCGCAATGAGGAGCGGATCGCAACACTCCGGGCAGACGACAATCAATTCACGCTTGGAAAAATCGGGGCGCTGCGATTGCACGCGTTCCTGCCGCACCCGGAGATGCGGGTTACAGTCAACAGCGATTCAGCGCCATTTGTTCTGCAGGGAAAGACAGCGTTCGCACGGCATGTTGTTGGTGTGGACCCGCGTATTCGGAGCGGCGACGAGGTGCTTGTTGTGGATTGCGAGGACAACCTTCTCGCAACAGGAGAAGCTTGCCTCTCTGCATCCGAATTACTGTCGTTTGATCGCGGTATGGGTGTGGATGTGCGAGTCGGGCTCTACGCCGCATCCTCCAGTTCGAGTCTCGGCGCAACACCGAGCGATTTGATCTCATCTAGTAGCAGCTTGAACGCGTAACTCATATCCACTGGATAGATCTCTGTTTCGGCACCGCAGTTGGTGCAGAATGCGAGATTCTTCCTCCGATCAAAGGTTGCGATCATCCCGCAGTGCCCGCAGACCAGTTCGGTCACCTTGTCAGATTCCTCAAGCAGACGCTCCTTCAGGGAGAGCGCCGCGCCGTGCCCGATCAAGACATCACGCTCCATCTCTCCGAATCTGAGACCGCCCTCTCTTGCACGCCCCTCTGTCGGCTGGCGTGTCAGCACCTGGACAGGTCCTCTCGACCGTGCGTGGATCTTGGATGCGACCATGTGATGCAGCTTTTGATACAAAATGGCTCCGGTAAATATGTCGGCTTTGATCTGTGCACCTGTGACGCCGTCGTACATCACCTCCTTTCCGGTATGCGCAAAACCACATTTCCAGAGTGCATGACGCAAATCAGCCTCGGTTTCGCCTGAAAAGGCAGTGGCATCGATCCTCCGCCCCTGAAGCGCTGCAACTTTTCCGCCGATCATCTCGAGCACATGCCCGACAGTCATCCTCGACGGGATTGCGTGTGGATTGAGTATTAAATCAGGGACAAGCCCCTGCTCTGTGAATGGCATATCCTCGTACGGTACAATCAATCCGATGACCCCTTTCTGACCGTGCCTCGATGCAAATTTGTCCCCGATCTCAGGTATCCGCTGGTCCCTGACCTTCACCCTTGCAAGCCGGGTTCCGTACGATTCGGTCACAATTACGGTATCCACGATTCCTTTCTCGTTTGATCGCATCGTAACCGAGTTTTCGCGGCGTTCCTGCGGAGTAAGTCCGAGTTCTGTTGGTTCTTCGATAAATCTCGGTGGGGACGTCTTTCCGATGAGAACGTCTCCGGGACTCACAACCGTCTCCGGATTGATCAGACCGTCAGCATCCAGATGCGCGTAGGCATCCTCGCCTCTTGCACCCCTCACCTCGGCATCAGGAATCTCAAACCGATCCTCCTGACCCCCTGGATAGCGCTGCTCCTCTCCTTCGAGCGTTCTGAAGAAGTGACTGCGTCCGAGCCCGCGTTCGATTGCGCCCTTGTTCACAACGAGCGCATCTTCGATGTTGTACCCCTCAAACGAGAGCACAGCCACAATAAAGTTCTGCCCGGCAGGGCGATCGTCCGCACCGATTGCATACGCTGTCGATGTGCTCACGATCGCGTGCTGTGGGTAGTGGAGAATGTGCCCGCGAGTATCGGGTCTCAGCTTGGTGTTCGCTGACGGAACTCCGATGCACTGCTTGACCATAGCAGCACCCATCGTGTTCCTGGGGCTCGCATTGTGCTCTGGAAACGGGACCATGCCCGTGCATATTCCAAGAATCAGAGACGGATCGATCTCGAGATGGGTATGTTCAGACGTAAGATCATCTTCGTTTATCGCAATGAGTGCATTCTCTTCCTCTTCGGCATCCAGATACTCAATTACGCCTTCTGCTACGAGATCACCAAAGTCGATCTCGCCGTTTTCAAACCTTTCGAGCTGCTCCTCTGTTGCGAGCAAACTTCCACCCTCTGCCACCAACAGTGGTCGGCGAGCCCTGCCCATGTCGGTGTTGAGGATTATATCACGCCCCTGGAGCGCGGCATTGAGCTGGTGGCTGATTATACCTCGCCTCCGTTTTGCTCTGATCTCGCGCACCAGACCCTCCGGATTTTCATGGATGCCGATCAGAGCACCATTCAAGAATATCTTACCTGTCATTGATTGATACCTTCCTTAAGCCCTTGTCCCATCTCTATCATCCGGTCTATCACACCGCAACGACGCCGCACATATACAGCTCGCTCTCGATATCCCTGGTGTCCTCAATTCCGGTTGAGAGTTCCACCATCTGGGCAAAGTTCTTTACAAGACCACAGTTCGGACCTTCCGGAGTTTCGGATGGGCAGAGTCTGCCCCACTGAGTCGGATGCAGATCCCTCGCCTCGAAATGTGGCTGCGTCCTCGACAGTGGCGAGATCACCCTCCGCAGATGTGATAATGTGGATATGTGATCCGTGCGGTCTAGCAACTGCGCAACGCCTGTACGTCCTCCGACCCAGTTTCCGGTTGCAAGAGGGTATACGATCCGTTGCGTGAGAACGTCCGGACGTATCACAGTCATGATGTTTAATTCCCGCTTTCTCATACTCGCACGCTCTATCTGGTACTTGATGTCCCTGGCGAGCCGATTGAACGAGACCCGAAACAGATCCTCCATCAGATTACCTGCAAGCTTCAGTCTTTTGTTCGCATAGTGATCCTTGTCATCCGCACTTCTTCGCCCAAGAGCCAGTTCAAAACAGGCTTCAGCCATCCTTGCCAGAAAGTGAGCCTTGACCAGCCGATCGTTCACATCGTTGCCGAGATGTGGGAGCAGATATCTGTCAAGCACATAGCCAATTCTCCGTGTCTGGTACTCCTTCGCCTGCCGTGCCGCAACAATCCCCCCTATCTCGTGAAGCGCATCCTCCTGTGTTGCCACTCCAAGATTGTAGCTCGCCTCCAGGTTCTCTGCCATGAACTCCTGAATCTCGGGGTCATCCGAGACCGCTGTCACGAGGTCAGAATCAGTCTCGAGCCCGAGCGCCTTGGCAAGCACGACAAAGTTGATTTTGCCCGGAACCGATGGAAACGAGACCTCGAGTATCGATTTCCGCCCGCGCTCAACAATCGTCAGTGCCCGGTAACCGTATCGCTCTGAAAAGACCTTCGCAATCTCGATCTGATCTCCATACTTGTTCTCGACCTCGGTCATGATCTTGTTCGGCGCAAGATCCTCGAGTGTCATTATCACCCGTTCGGTGCCGTTGGTGATGAAATAGCCCCCCGGGTCGATCGGGTCTTCGCCATGTGACCGCAATTCATCATCAGTGAGTTCATACAGGTTGCACGCCTTTGATCTGAGCATGATCGGCATAACACCGATCTCTACGGCTCGAGCATCATCATCTGCCGTTCGTGGCTCATTATCCGCACCATCCTGCACAACAGTCATCTCGAGCTTGATTGGTGCTGAGTACGTGAGGTTACGCAGCCGCGCATCGGACGGAAACAACCGGTCGATCGCGCCATCCGCCTCCTTTACCACAGGGTGCCCGACTGTGATTGCGCCGAGGCGGACATACGTCTCTGCCCCATCATCTATGCCACTGATCTCGGTCTCGATTCTACCCATCTCACCGATGACCTTTTGCAGACCGTGGTCTATGAATTCGTCGAATGACTTGATTTGATGTTGCACTATATTGTTCCGGGTAAAATATGCTCTGGATAATTTTTTTCGATCTAACATTGTTCCCTCACTCAATTACAAGACGATAAAAGATGGATTCGCCAGCAGTTTCGCTCTTTTTGGTGATCTCGATTAGGTCATTTGCGTTCGCACCAATCTCCTTTATCACCGGATCGGTTATCCGGATCTTGGATAGTTTCTCTTTTTCGATATTGTATGTACTCAATAGCTCTTCTGCTTCATCATCGTCAAGTATCCGATGCTTCGGAACCATCACATGGTCGAGTATGCTGAATCCTATCTAAATCCCTCCACGATATTGTAGTATAACGGGCTCGAAGGGATTTGAACCCTCGGCCATCGGGTTTCTACACGCAGCAGCAATGCCGCACACGTTAAAAGCCCGGTGCTCTGCCTAACTGAGCTACGAGCCCATACCCATAAGTAGCTAACCAGGACAAAAATCCGGAAAACTGCGGTATTGTTCACTAACAACCCAATGCATCCATGCATATTAAGATTTTCTTACTAGATCAACACCGCGTTGACGAACCCTTCCTGTCCTGGTCGGTTGGTCACACGTGCCGACCCCTGACTTGTCTTGATGATCGCCCCTCTTGTGATGATATTTCGCCGGGTATAATATTGATTTGCAGGATTTCCCTCGACAGTCTCGATCGCGCACTTCTGAGTTGTACCATCAGTGGGATTGGTCACGTTCGCAACATCGCATCTTAAGAGGCGCATCTTCTGAGTACCACCAAAGGTGCGCATCTTTTTGCTGCGCATCGGTGCAAGATGGGTATCGGCAGCTTCGCGCCCCATCTCAAACTTCCGTTTTCCACGCGATCGTACGAGCCTTCCACCGCTTGGCTTGCGCCTCGAATCTCCTTGCCATAACATGTTTTGTTCTCCTTTATTACGCTAACAAGCGTCCCGACCGGGGATCGAACCCGGGTCTAAGGCTCCGCAAGCCCTAAGGATATCCGCTACCACATCGGGACTCGGATCAACCATTGTGCCTGCAGATTATTAAAGGTTATCTGAGTTGCAGGAATATGCTCAATAGGCACTGTCTGGAAATCCAGTGATTTCCGTAATGGTCAGTTGGAGGTACAACAACGCAAAAGACGCGAAGATTGAGATTGGCAACACTCTTCGCGTCTCTGCGCCCTTGCGTTAAATTGGAAAAGAACAACGCAATGGCGCAATGGCGCAAAGAACAAAAATCTCCTGGTGTATTTCACTGGAATTTTTGATTGCGCCTGCTCAATACTATACGGTAGGAACGGCGCTGTCCGAAAATCAAGTGGTTTGCACCGCGGAGAACGCGGAGGGTGCAGAGTTTTGAGACCGTTTTCAACCCCCTATGTTCATCTGCACACTCTGCGGTAGAATCTACGGACATGGCGATCTCATTGGAAAAATCGGCAATCCAGTAGGAACCACAAGATTACATAGATTTTACTGATTCTGATGGATTCTGTGGTTTCCAATCTTTGCGCCCTTGCGTCATCGCGTCTTTGCGTTCCTCTGATACAACGCAAGGTCGCAAAGTCGCAGAGACGCAAAGTTGAGAGAGATGCGCCCGCGTTTTTTGCATACGCGAGGGAGCTACCGTTAGCGACCACAGAAAACGTCAGAACCAGAGATTTTACAAGATTTCCGTGTTGATCTTGTTGCAATCTCGTGGTTGTATATGCGGATATCCACACAATATTGTGTGAGAACGTCAAGAGGCTCTTGCCCTGCGCGATGTGGGGATCATCCGTAATGTCCCGTGCCCGACCATGCTCGCCTATCCTTCTGCTGCAAGTTGCAGGATCGTGCGTGCGTCGAGCACATTCACGTATCCGTTCTCGTCCATGTCAGCCGCACTGTTGTATCCACCGGATACTGCGATCTTGAGCGCGATTAACACATCTGCCGACGTAACACTGCCGTCACAATCGAGATCACCCTTCTGCGAAACAGCAGAATTGATCATGGACGGTCCATTCCGATAGTAGCTCCCACGTCCGGTGCCCCATAGAACCCGCGCACCGGCAGTTCCCGGAAGATCGTAAGCCACAACACCGGAATGCGCCGTGTTCAGCACGAGTTCGAGGTCGGAATCGCCGTCGATATCCGCAAGCGTTGGGGCAGCGAGCACACCGTTCCAGTCGCCTGACTTCGCAGGGGGCAGGTCCATCTCGTGAATCACGTTCCCATTATAATCAAGGATATGAAGCTTGCCTGTGCGTTCGGTTTCTTTCTGAACCCATGAGCCGAAGATTACCTCTGCGTTCCCGTCGTTGTCAAGGTCAGCCACGACCGGCTCTGTTGCGAAGCGATAAAAACCCTCTGATGCGCAATAGACCGAATATGGCCAGTTGCCGTGCTCGGTTTTGTCCAGCCAGAATGCGTGCATCCGCCCGTCGTAGGAGGGGTAAAGGATCTCAATTCTGCCATCACCGTTGAGATCAACGGTCACAGGATTTGGCTGCGCGTTCTCAATTACGGCATAATCCTGAATGATCGGCGCTCCCGCCTCAATCGGCGGTGTCGTCCAGTCGAATCCGTCTGCGTTGAAGCGGCTGCGATCCGAATTGAGGATGTAGGGCGTGTTGTAGAGGTCTGTGTATGGGCTGGTGTGGCAGTCGTGAACGTCGCCAATCACGACGATCTCGTTTACGCCGTCGCAGTTGACATCAACCACGTTTGCGGGTCCGTTTGCGAAGTTTGCCCTTGCCGTAAACTCTGTGTAGCACGGACCCCACCCGCGGGTCTCGTATTCGAGATCAATGTATGCGGGAACCTCGCCCCAGTAATCCATGTCATGCCCCGGATGGTCATGGTACATCTCGTTGGTTCCGATGTGAGTCCCGTCTGCCTTATAAGCGCAGATTGTGGTCGTATCGGATGGAACGATCAGTTCGGGCAGCCCATCGCCGTCGATGTCGCCTGCACCGATGTTGTCGTTGTATGGGCCCCACGCCGAGCCTTCGTCACCATCTGCCAGCCTTGGCCAGCCCTGCCGGATGCTTCCGTTGTGCTCAAAGACCCAGACGTTCGTGTCATCGCCGCGTGCCAATCCGCAAGCGATCTCCATATTGCCGTCACCGTCGAGATCGGATACGGCAAGCGAGCGGAACTCGTTTGCGACCGGGTGCTGGGGCCATCCCGGCTCGAAGTAGCCTTCGTTGTTGTAGACTGAGACGTAGCCACGACCGTGTGCGGTCACAATCTCAATTGCGCCGTCATTGTCCACGTCAGCAATTACGACTCCGGGCCATGTCCGCCCGACATTGTCAACACTGTCCGGATCCTCGCTCCGATCGTGCCCGGACTTCGCGCGCCACAAAAGGTCGCCGGTCTCGCCATCGAGCGCAACGACTGCGTAAGCCGAAGCAACAATCTCCATATCGCCGTCAGAATCCAGATCAGCCACCGCTGGCGAAGAGTACCAGCCGGTCTCGCACCACGAACTGTAGCAGCCGCATTGCTGCCACTTGAGAACCGGTGCTGCGATCTCGCTTCCATCCACAGCACATGCCGCAGATGCCAGTAGAGATAGAACTAGTACAGTACGGATTGCAATTCTCTTTTGCATAAGTATCACCTCTCGTTGTCTGATTGCCTCAGATGTTCGAGGGGTATATAGTACTTACTGTACATAGCTCCTGAAAGATCCCTGTAGTCCCCGTCCGGATCTTTGACCATGACCGTGGCACGCACAGTTATTCGGGTTATGACTCCATGATGGGTCACTCCAGCATATTCAAACGAGACATTGGAGCCCACTCGCAGATCGTACTTCGCATGGGCGCGCTCCACCTGTGTCACCAGCCGGTGGGTGACATCGGTGTGTCCGAAGATGTCTCTACTCAGACGCTTGAAACGGGGCATGGAACAACTCGTGGAACCAAAGTGCACCTGCTCCAGAAGATGGATGATCTCGTGCTCAAGGATGCGCATGGTCGCCTCGAGCCGGTCACGGCAGATGACGCCGTTCACGGTCACCTGTCGCGTGACATCACTAAACGTCTGGAAGATGAGCGCTGTTGATAACACGATCGTATGCGTGCCGGTTGCGTCCCTGTGTTCGATCTTTCCGCCTGCCCGGGTCATTCGATCAGATAGGCGAAAAAAGATCTTGCCGCTGTAATTCTTGTTGAAAAATCCGTCAAAGAAATGGGTATCGTACAGATCAAAGAGACGTGCAAGGTCGTCCGGTCCTATTGCGTTGAAGTTCCCCTGATTGATGTTTTTGGATTCCGTAAGGATTGTGCGGTATATCTTTCGGCGCTTCTTCTTAATCTGCCTGGACGTATATTTCAAATTAGTTAAATTTTTCTTCATTCTACCGTCGGCGGTGGTCATCCAATCGTTTAATCACGCAATCACTGAACCACATGCATCCGCCGCTCTGTTTGTCCCTTCCACTCCGTATCAGTCGCAGTCCTGATCATGATCTTGTGCGCAGCAATCTCTGCCTTCCTCTTCGCATCGAACGCATCGGTACCCATTGCAAGTGCGATTCCCATCCGCTCCTCAACGATCCACCCGGTAGGATACGCGAGCGGTTTTCCGAAGAGATGGATGTTGGTACCGGTAACAGTCATCGCATCGAAGAGACCCTTATACTCGGGATCAAAACCCTGCGCAGGCGAGATTATCACATGAGATGCGGCAGGCGCGATCGGATCGAATAGCCGGTAGCCATCCCCGATTCGTGCGGGAATGGGGAGTCCCGCTGCCGCACGCACATGCAAGCCCCCTTCATTGAAGCCTTGCGGGTGCGAGATGTATGTAGTCATTCCGGTGTCGTGGGGGCGTGGGGCGCACTCGTTGGCATATACATCGACTCTGCCGTCCGTAACCCTGACAAAGAGTTCGCATCCGAAGACTCCGACTCCGCCCAGCTCGTCAGTGATTCTCTTTGCCGCATCGTAGATCTTCTTCTCCGCCTCTTTTGCAAGCTCGGGGTCGCGCTCAACGGACTTTCCGATCGCATCCACGTTGTACGGCAGATACTCCTCGACATTCGGGCTCTGCCACGATGAATGGTAATCGCCATCGATCTGGTAATGCCCAATCGGCTTCGGAAACGTGGTCACAATCCGCTCCCCGTCCTCGTCCAGATGCCTGACCGCAAGCTCGGTCACCTCGGTCTCGAACGGCACATACTCCTCGATTATCGCCATCTCTCCTGACCCGCGGGTCTCGTATCTGGCGGCAGAAATCGCCTTCTCGATGTCTTCTCGCTTCTCAATTAGGTACGAGCCCTTGCCGCTGCTTGACATGATCGCCTTGGAAAAGCAGGGATAGCCAATCTTCTCAACTGCGTCTGTAAACTCGGATAGGTCGTCTGTGCGCGTGTATGTGTATGCTCCCGTCTTAACGCCCGACTTTACGATCGCCTCCCTGATGCGCTCCCTGTTCATCGCCGCGTATGTTGCGCGTGCATTCGGCGTTACCAGATACCCGTCCTCCTCGAACTCAAAGAGGATATCGAGATCGATCGCCTCAATCTCCGGTATAATGATGTCAGGTCGCTCGCGATCAACAATCGAGCGCATCGCATTCGCATCCATCATGTTAACTGTGTACGCTCTGTGTGCGACCTGCTGCGCGGGTGCACGCTCGTACCGGTCCACAGCGATCGTCTCCATGCCGAGACGTTGCGCTTCGATCACAATCTCCTTACCAAGTTCTCCCGCGCCGAACAAGAGCAGTTTAAGCGAGTTCTTTTCGAGCGGGGCTGCGATAACGTCGAGTTTTTTCATAATATCCTGCTCCCGAGATCTGGGTTATTATTGGGTGTAAGGTATTTATCTGTTCTGGCGGGTCTCTCTCGATTCTCAAAGCCTCAACCTGCGAACGATCTCCGGATTCCTCAGCATCTCGCGTACCCGCCCCAGAATGATCCATGACATCAGAATCATAAACGCACGTTTGATCCCGGATTCATCGGACGCATCATCAAAGACGCTCTTCGAGACCTTCCACAGCCCCGACACAGGGATGATCATAAATTCGCCCATCTTCCTCGTGATCTCGCTGTCAAGCTCCCATAGTTCCGACTCCACCAGCGATGAATCGACAAAACCTGCCGGATCGCGGATCAATGCGTCCAGTTTATCCGAATACTCCTCAATTTCGCATACGAAACCGGTATCATCGAACGCGCCCATGTTATTTGAGATGCAGACATCAATGAATCTTCCATTTTCAATTAAATTTACGATATAGTTACATGCAGTCCCGGCTGCATCGATCAGCTCATCGATCTCTTCGCTCTCGGCACCGTGTGCATGCTCGATTGCGTGAGCGATTGTAGTGCAGATGCCTGTGAGATAATGTGGCATGCAGAGATCGCAGCCTGCCGGAAGGTCATTCATCGACCGATCCACTGACTGCTGCAGTTCACGGAGACGGTGCTGCTGCGCATCAGTCAATTGCACTTTTGCGCCCGCTCCAATGGTTTCTGCGGCTTTGGATTCAACCTTCGGTTCAACCGCCTCTTTGACCACTTCCGCCACCTCTTCTGCCGCATCTCCAGACGCAACTTCCGCGTCCACCGCGTTCACAGCCGCTACTTCCGCTACAGCCGCTACTTCAACTGCGCCTTCTGCCCCAGCCACAGCACCGCCCCCAATCGCCTGATACGCGGTATTGACGGCGTCCCTGACCTTCTCGCTCGGATCATTGAGATGCCGCATGAGCGGGTCTTTTGCAAATTGCACGAGGGAACTGTTCTTCTGACCTATGCGCCTGATCGACTGCGCGGCATTGGCGCGGACGCGATCATCGACGTCATCAAGAAGTACAATCAGATGAGGGATTGTGGATTCATTGATCTCCGCGGACGCTCCAGCCATCAGTGCGGACCTGGCGCGCAGATCGGCGTCCGGGCTGTGCAACTGGTCGATAATATTCGTCTTTTTCCCGCCGATCAGTTTGAAATCAGGTTTGCTGAGAGATACGGTGGGCACACCCCCCTTCTTTGATCGCATGTACACCAGCGCGGTTGCAACAATCAATAGAATCACAATCAAAACGAGCGCTCCGAAAACCCAGTTTTGGGCATTGTGCCGCCCCTTCCAGTCACTATGCAGCGATTTTATGCTGCTGTTCGCGTCATCTACGACGTTTGAGACCTTTTTCTCATGTTCTGAGAGACCTTTCAAGAAAAAATCAGTTCCGTTGGATATCTCTGTAATCTTCCCATCAACATCCAAAATCTGCCTGCTGAAAGCAGCAAGCACCTCGTAATTTGTGTCATTCGATCCACCGATGTTGCTGCTCAAAACAGCCAGCGAGTCGCATGATGCGAGCATGTCGACGCGATCCGTCTCAATCGCCTGTGGCGCCCCCACAAGGGTTTTGATGGTGCTGATATTCTCAAGCGTCATCTGACTTACAACCTTCCTCCACGCGACCGCTTCAAAGACGCTATCAACGGTTGATTCGTTCTGGACCACCGTGCCATCATCTGTGAAAACTACGATGCCCCTTCCGCAGATGACATTTTTATATCCGACAACATAATAATTTTCCGCGCCCATCGATACCACATCGATGGTATTAATCGAGTAATCGAGAAGTATGCGCTCCGAATCTGCCGCATTCACGACCACGTCATCCGCGGTTTCGTTGGAAGCCCCTGCGCACGGCATGGCAAGCAGTGCGGCAATCACAGCGGTCAGTACTATAACTTTGATCATAATATCCCCTTCTTCAGTCGTTTCACAATCTCCGGATTTTCATACATCTCTTTGGCATATCTTAACAGAGCGTCTGCAACAAGTATTCGCATCGCATAATCAATCTCGCCCTCAGACTGCTCCGAAAGCAGCCCCTTTGCAATAGACCACACTCCTGCGATCGGAAGAACAGCCATATCACGCGTCTTCGACGTGATGTCGTTATCAATCGTCGTAAGTAACTGCTGCACCCCGGGGAGAACATCTGCTATGAATCCGGACGGATCTGCCAGAAGCTCTGTGAGAGAATCATGGCTGACCGGACCTGCGCCGCACTCTGACCCATTCCCCGCGTTCCCCGTGCCCCCTGTGCCCGCCACACCTCTGTTGGCAGCATAAAGATCAATGTTTCTTTTGGAGACCATGATCTCAGACAACTCGGAGCATACGAGCTCGATAACCGGTATCGATCGATCTATCACATCTTTCGGCGTGTTCTTCCCGCGTACAAAGTGGATTGCCGTAATCCCGCGCACATACTCGATTAACCGCTGCGCAACACTTCTGTAGAACTCGGGGATGCACCGATCATAGCTCGACACCTCACGATACCGGTCATCGAACGCCCGCCTGATTGAGCGAAGTTTCGCATCCTGCTCCTGATCGGGGCGGACTATCGAAGAGAGCAGAATCGTTGCAACACTGGTGGCACTGGCACTGGCTGCGCCGGCATCGTCAGTATCGTCACCATCCGTGGATGCACTTGCACTTGCATACAGATTTGGAACACCGCTGGTGCTGATTGTGTACTGGTCACCGCGCTTCAGTGCGAATGTCGCCTCTCCGGAACCATCGGTCTTCCGGGTCTCTGGTCCTGCGTGGACGATTACATTAGGAATCGGCGTCTTTGACATCGCATCGAGCACCAGTGCTTTCAACTGCACAGAGTTCATCCCCGGTTCGGGTTTTGATTCCGATTTCGGTTTCGATTCCAAGTCCAATTCCGGTTTTGGTTTTGGTTTCGATTTTGATGGTTTCGGTTGTGCGATTCGGCCGTCATGTCCAGTTCCGGACGCACCACTCACTGCTCTTCCGGATGGTCCTGACGGTCCGGATTGCCTCCGTTGCACGAGGAGGATCCCGCCACCAATCGCAACTATGAGAACAAGCGCCAGAGCGAAGATCGTTATATAATTAAACCCCGATTTTCCGGTCTTTGGGGTTCCCACCACTCCTGCTGCCCCTGTTGCCACTGTTGCTCCTATCTGTGTGATTGTAATATTGACCATTTCAGTGTCAGCGCACTCATACTCATCTGCCACGGTCAGCGCGATTGTGTGCGTGCCCGAGTCGAAGGTGCGCCTGAAGACCGCATCATCAGAGAGAATTGTGCCATTCTCCAGCCACTGGTACGTCAGATTTTCCCCCTTTGATCCGGATGCGTCGAGTACAACCTCTGTTCCCTCGAGCACTGTGCGATCGTCTCCGGCATCCGCCTGCGGCATTGCCATGGTCGTCCTGACCGTGACTTTAACGTCGTCTGTTGCTGATGCGCCGCCATCATCGGTCACAACAAGCGTGATCGTGTGCACCCCTCTTGCGAAGAGATGTTCATATATATCAGACTCGCCGATCGTTGTATTCGCGTCGAGCCATTCGTACGTAACGATTGTGCCATCAGGATCGGAAGAACCTGATGCGTCGAGCGTGACATTGGTTCCGACGAGCACTGTCTGGTCATCTCCGGCGTTGGCAATGGGCATCTTCTGATCCACCGGAAGGATGTCAATCACCACGTAATCCGTGTCGATAGTCCCGTGTACATCGGTAACCTCCAGCATGATGCGGTGTGTACCGCACGGAAGATCCCTTATTGCGAACGACGGTGCCGAGTTGAGGGTGCTGCCGCCATCCTCCTTCCACAGGTACGACATGGTGTCGCCGTCCGGGTCGCTGGAGTTGGACGCATTGAAGTGAACCAGCGTGCCAACATTCACTGTCTGGTCAGCCCCCGCATCCGCATGCGGTGCGCGGTTGACCGTAATCATGATTTTGTCACTATCCTTAGCTCCGAAATTATCGGTAACGGTCAGTGTGATAGTGTGCTCTCCCGGATCAAAGATCTTGAGGAACGATCTCTTTGTGCTGAGTTCCTCTGTGCCCTCCTTCCAGACATACGAAGAGATACTGCCATCATTGTCCTTTGAACCTTTCGAATCGAGCTTGACGTACGTGTTTAGCGAGACCACGCGATCGTCACCTGCATCTGCAATCGGAGGGTCGTTCACACGTACAATTACGGTGTCTGAGTCAGTATCAGTGCCGTCCGACACCGTCAGAGTGATCGTGTGCTTGCCAACTGAAAACTCGTAGCTGAACGATTCCCCACTCCAGGAGGTGCTGCCCTCCGTCCATCCGTACGTCAGATTGGTGCCGCTCGAGCCCGAACCATCCAGCGTAACAGAAGTTCCCCGCGATACGTTCTGGTCATCGCCTGCATCGGCTGTCAGCGCTGATGCACTGCCTGTAAAGAGCACAAAGAGCATGAGCAGCGTAAGCAGCAGCAATGGTGCGCACGCAATCCTGTAATCTCTGTAATCTTTGCAATCTCTGCGCCGGCGCAGGTCTCCTATCATATTGCAACAATGATTCGTATAATTACATAAAACCTTGTACGCTTGCATCTGAAACGCGGCAACGATGTGATAAAACTGAATGCTCCGACCGGGATTTGAACCCGGGTAGCTGGCTCGAAAGGCCAGAATGATTGACCGGACTACACCATCGGAGCGTAAGAATATATACATGCGCCAGATGCACATTAACGTTTCGATGCCGCGAATCACAGGATTTTATGATGCTGGTTGTGAGTGATCAAATTATGGCAAAATGGTTCCCACGAAGGTATGTGTTTAGATGAGACGAAAAAACAGGCTCTTTGGTATCTCGCGTTGCAGTGACCAAAACCCCGGAGACTTTTGATATTTTCGAAATGAGGTTTCGGAAAACCGCCGATTAAGAAGGGGGCGGTTACCCGCCCCTCCTCATCTCAGAACGGTACAAGAAAGTTTCCCTTCATACCGCTCAAGCAGCTCATAACCCTTTAAGTATCGGGCAGCGGTTCCGCAATTTAAAGTAGTCTTGGTCAGTATAGGGGTTCTTATCCAATTTCAAGCCAGCATACCGGACAATCTTCGTGTCCGAGAATAGTTTCAACCTATTCTTTCCGGTAGAAAACACCCAATTCCGAGTTCCCTCGGAATGCCAATATTTATTAGCGACCCACGTATTACGTTTGTCCGGGTGTCTCCTCTTAGCCCAGCCCCAGAGCATATTCCAGACAATATGATCTAATTTGCTGAATGTCTCTTTGGATACTGCCGATCGATGATAATTCGACCAGCCAGTAATGATGGGGTTCAGTACACTGATGAGTTCTTCCTGTTTCCATGCCTTCGCTCGTTTGATCACATCACCGATTTTACGGATGATATTCCTATTTGATTTCCGGGATGGCTTTATCAGGAGTTTTTCCGTGTATTTACGGAAGTTCCAGCCCAAAAAGTCAAAGCCGTCGTCAATATGAGTGATATGAGTCTTCTCCTCTGACAATTCCAGACCTCGTTCCTTCAGGAATTCTTTAATCAACTCCGCAAGTTCCATAGCAATCTCTTCTGAGTTTGCGGTAACGATAAAATCGTCCGCATATCTCACAAAATTCACCTTGTCGGGATTGTATCGGCTCTTATCGATTTTCCCGTTCTTACCGACATGATACACAGATGAGATGGATTTTTCCATGCCGTCCAGTGTCATATTTGCCAGTATCGGGGAGATGATTCCTCCCTGAGGTGTTCCTGCTGTGGTGGGATTTAAATGTCGATTATACACAAATCCTGCCTTAAGAAATTGCTTTAGAGTCGATTTATCCATCGGAATGTTGTCCAGAAGCCAGTCATGGTTGATATTATCGAAGCATCCCTTGATAGCACCTTCCAAAACCCATTTTGCAGAGTGTTTTCCACCAAGGCAACAGAATCCATATTGACGCACATCCTGCGTACTTCTATGTAATCTGAAGCCAAACGAACGTGGATCAGCTGTTGTTTCTGCAATCGGTTGCAACGCAATGGCGTGCAGCGCTTGCATCGCCCTATCGTGCATGGTTGGGATTCCTAAAGGTCGCTTCTTATTCGTACCAGGCTTTGGAATATAGACTCGTCTTAGCGGCTTTGCCTTATACTTCTTATTGGATAATTTAAGAGTAGCGTTCATTTTGGAGTTCGGTGTTGTCCACTTCGCGCCATCAATTCCAGCTGTTTTCTTCCCTTTATTCTCAGCAATTCTAATTATGGAATGACATTTTGTTTGGCGCATACTATTAGTACATTACGCAAATAATTAATGTGATATAACTTACAAAAGTGACATGTTTTTTAAGAAGCACTATTGCAATTTTATCTTTTTTTGCTGTTTCGGGTCGTTGATGCCCGAGAGAATTTTCAAAATGAGAATTGCTGCTTTATTCTGAGTCACACGCCTTACTGCCAACAGTTTCGCATAATGCGAGTTAGTTAACCCACTTTTCGGTGATGCACTGGTACATCACCCAAAAGGTGTCACGGTGGCATGACATATTCCATTCTCAGTAATCGCCCGTCATTCAGCTTTATGCACCTCTTCGATATATCGTTACATGCTCTGTCCACCATAGAATTAAATTTCTGTTCATGTTTATTTCTGTTTTTATTCTGACAGTCGAGGTAGATGATTCTTTCGGTTTCCGTGTCTATGTATCTGCCTAGTAGTCTGAATATCTTCTCGATTAGTGTTTCCAGTCCGATGTTTTCGTTTTTGAAAGTTGTCTCCAGTATGTGCTGGCAGACTGAGATATAGATCATTGAGATTGTTGTCCTCATGGCTGATGCTCGTGTTTCGTTCTCATATTTCTCATGTTTTGTGCTCAGTTTTTCGATTTCTCTCTCTTTTTTCTCTGCTTTCTTTTCTGTTTTTTCCCTTTTATTTTTTAGGTCTGATGCTTCTTTTCGGAATTCGTTCTTCTCTTTCTCACGTCCGACTCGCAATTTGATCTCTTCGTTCTTGATTTCTTCCATTTTTTGGTATTGTGTCATCTGTTCTTCAAAATCTTCAGCTTTAATTTCCGCTGCTTTTATCGCTTTCTCAATCCCGGCTCCGGACTTATTGAACCTTTTCTGTGCTTCTTGTCGCTTAATTTTAAGTTCTTCTTCATCAGCACACGTTTTCGCGATCTGGTTCTCTATCTTCTCTTTCTGTTTTTCCGAGTATCTTCACGTTTGGCTCTGTGCATATCCTCTGTTACCTGTTTCTTACCGTATCCGTAATTCTTTTTCCCGTTTGCAAAGCGGTCGACACGATAGAAGCTCCGTTCCTGGTTGTTAGCCCGGTTGAGGTATTGGATTACCGTTTCGCCTGGCGGGAGGGGGTTGTCTTCAAACGTATTTATTACCGTGAGTGGTATTTTTATGTGCGGTCTGTCCAGTGCTTCTACATTGAAACAGTATTTTTCACCGTCTTCACTGTTCTTTAGCGTCACTGTGCCGCTGTAAACAGTTCCGCAGTGGTTGTCGCATGTTGTCTGTTCGACAGAGTAATATCCTGATTCTGATTTAATTAATACGCCGTGGCATTGCTTATCCGGTATTTTTTCCAGTTCGCTTTCATGGGCTTTAACGCGCGTGATGATGTCGTAGTCCTTGTTCTCCTTCGTCTCTATTAGTTTCGGAACGCTACGCATCTCCCGATCCCCTACTATCGCTACATTCGGCTTTTCATCCGTGAAACCATCCATGAAATCAGTTAATACAGTTTCTGCACCTACCGGAAGGTGTAACTGACCATTTGTAGGGTGGAAACAGAGAAAATGTCCGTTCTGGTCATTTAAATAACAGCCACCCATGCAGTAATCTATCTCACCGGTACTTCCGATCTTTCCCATAGAACAGTTTTTAGTTGTGTAAAGATGGTTTAATTTATTGTCAACGGAAAGAAAAACCATTTCATCACCAATAGAACCGCCATTCCAATAATCGTACCAGAACTTCCCCAACACGCGGTTCAAAACACTTTCCAGATCATAGTACTTCAGCTCCCGGGAGAATTTATCGATCGTTGCAGGCTGATACGGAAACCCGCAGAAAGCCTTGCGCATGGTTCTGCTACCACCATCAGCAAGCTCAGTAAAACAGCCATTAACAGTAGTTATGGGCAAAGACAGAAGTTCCCGAATCTTTCTGGCAGAACAACGTGCACTCGTCTTCGCTACATCATGCCCACTGTAATTTATGTCATCTCGACTATCCACAGTCTTGAACACGCCAGGAGGACCCGTGAAACGACCAAACTCATCCTTATTCTTGTAATTCGGGCGTGGAACGCTTGATTCACTCATCTCCTTCAACACACAATCAACCCGCCCCACCAGTTCATTCTCCAGTCCCAATTCTTGCAAACCCCCCTCCATAAACCCCAGATAACCAGCGTTTTCGCAAGCGGTCTCCTCAGTCTTCCTGGAATCACTCCGTTTCCTGGGAACACAAAGCTCATTCATCAACTCACTTGTCTTTGATGAAGAGAACTGGCGCTCGAACTCTCCGTCCAGCATGATCTTTAATTGGTTACCAGTAAGCCCACTCGAACCAGCATCTGCCAAACTCCAACCATCCGCCACACCCCTCATATATGACCTGACCTCTGGCGTAAACTTCCACCGCGGAACCGTCTTCGGAATCAGACCTCTGACACCATAAAGATCCAGCTTACTCTTATAGTTCCGATAACTATTCTGACTCAGATCCAAACCCAGCTCATCAAGCACAACTTGACAATCCTCGCCACGATCCCTGACCCGCATGACCCATTCAAGCCGCTTACGACCTTCTTCAATCTGATTTGGAGAAAACTCATCAGACAACGCATTCATCAACCCTTTCGGAATTTTCCTCATAATACAACCATCCAGTATACATGCATTGATTAACTATAACACAGCATACAGCTTGAGCTATACCCTTTTATATATTGCGCATAAAGATACGTGGGATTGGTTTGCACAACATAGAACTTCGAAAAAAGTGCATATCCGACAATATAGATATCCATCAATTTGGTATGAAAATGTATACCCATGCAACATCTGACATCTGCTCCCACACCAACTAGACAACAGCCCCCACTGATGTCGTTATTGGCAATTCAGGATGATCACACTTTTTCCAGCCCCACAGCTAAGCCATCCAACCGAAAGCCACGATACGCATTGGTTTTGGTGTTAATTTCCTAATTCAGGCAGCATTCTATGCCACGACCTTTGAGACGTCATATCCACATCTCTTGAGTTCTCGTACCATCCGTTGTTCTCTATTCTTCAACCTCCGTTCCGTAACGGCTTCTGCGCCTGCATCCTGATAGCGATCCCCGGTTTTCAGCACGCGATAGACCTCGATCAGTATCTGATGTCCGACTGCAACCAGAGCCCGCTTTGTGCCACGTCTGCCAGCGATGTTGCGATACATAGCACTAAAAGCAGTCTCTTTGGTTCTCGCTGCTGCCCATGCAGACTCTGTCAGTGTAGCTTTGAGGTAATTATTGCCTCTTCGCGTCTTGCCACTCTTCTTCTTTCCTGCACTCTCGTTGTTTCCGGGGCACACTCCAGCCCATGAAGATATATGTGCCTCATCCGGAAACCGTGACATGTCAACCCCGATCTCGGCGATGACTGACGCCGCCGAGACGCCTTTGATTCCAGTAACAGACTGGATGTCCTTAAATTCCTTCTGATACGGCACCAATCTCCGCTGGATCTCTTCATCGAACTCCTTTATCACTTCAACAAGGAAATCGATGTGCCCTAAATGCTGTTTCAGCAAGAACCTGTGGTGATCGGTTACATTCCCGTTCAGGGCTTCTACTAACTGGTTCACCTTCTTCTTAAGCTTCCCTTTTGCCATTTCTGCGATTTCATCTGCAGAGAGCTCGTCTTTCTCCATGAGCGCGCAGATCATGGCGAGGGCGGACACTCCGAAGACCTTTGAGACAACGGACGAGATCTTGATGTTCGCATCCTCCAAAACCTTCTGAACACGGTTCTTCTCCGACGCCATCGCTCCAACAAGCTTCTTTCGGGTTCTGGTAAGGTCTCGCAGTTCCCTGATCTCTCGTGGTGGGATAAAACTCCCTGAAATCAGCCCGTTTCTGAATAGATGGGCGATCCACTGGCAGTCTTTGACATCGGTCTTCCTTCCAGGGACGTTTTTGATGTGCTGTGCGTTTGCAAGGACTATATCAAAGTCGTCCTCAAGAATATTGAAGATCGGCTTCCAATAGATGCCTGTGCTCTCCATTGCCACTGCAGTAACGCCGTATTCCTTCAGCCATTCGCGTAGCTTCCGAAGATCGTTAGTCATCGTCGGAAACTTCTTGATCTCGAATTTCGGGGGTTTATTCAGCGGTCCATGGGCAATGCACGCCAGGATCATAGACTTATGGACGTCAAGTCCACCACAGCTCTCCAGGATTGGTTGCATGTTCACCTCCTTTGAGATCGAGCGTGGCAACCTCAGATATTGTAAGTTTGGTACACGTGCCCCTCGAAAGGGGCAACATTCATGGGTACTAAATGGTTGCCGGGGTCAGTTTCTTCTGCGGGGTTCCGAGTGAACCGCATAAATTAATCGACCCGTGTTGCCCATCTCATGCGTATATGGGGGTGACGGGGCTTAAGGCATCCGAGCCGCATTTTCATGCCCATGGGTGTCCCGACGGGTCATGAGAGTTTCTTCGAAAAGACGCTGTTAAATCCTTCCACCTGGCCATTGTTCCACGGGCTTCTTGGAGCGATATATAAAGGATAAACACCCAAATTAAGCAGGAAGAACGCGAGTTTGCCGATGTGCTTTTCATGCGGGAGATTAGCCCCGAATGCGGAATCGTTATCTATTTTCAATATTTCGGGGATCGGGTGTGTCACCCATATTTCTTCCAATATCCGTATTGCCTGTTCAGTAGTCTGTCCGTCAATCCTCTTTACTATGCCAAGTTTTTCCGGGCGGATATATTTACATGAGAGGAAATTAATTCGGTTGTCAGAGCCTTTGAGATACTTTGGGCCAATAAAATCGATACTCATCATCCTTTTGCCCAATTTAGTCAGGGTATATTCCGGATATTTCATGTATTTGCTCCGTCCTTTTTTCTTCTTCTGTGGGCTTCTCACCAGCCCCGCATCCTTCAATACACGATCTACATAAGACTTTGTGACCACTTCGCCGGTCTGGTTTTCATAATTCTTCCTGACCACTTCCGAACCGATGAAATAGCTATCTTCTTTCTCTAAGTCCTCTCTTATTCTTATAATCTGTTGTTTTGTTTCAGGCGCGTATTTTCTTGATGCCTCCTTTTCCCAGCCCCGGTTGTCGATCAATACCTCTCTTTCATCCATCCGCACCCATTTACCTACACTGTTTTTGCTTGCCCGCAGCTGACGTGCAATCTCACGATTGCTCCAACCTATTTCATGCAGCTCTTTTGCTTTTTTACGTTTTAAGATTAATAATTCTTTATTCATTTTAGACACTTATTTTATACATGGGTTGTTTTACATATGGTTTGCTTCACATATAAAGTGTCCCACTTTCATTTGAAACATAACCGTTAATTAGTAACAAGTCTACTGCATTTCACTGAAAAGTTCGATTGTGCCATATCCACATGCTGATTGTCTGTTATCCACATGATTGCCCGGCATCATTCCACGATATCGATACGGGACTGGAAAGCCAGCCAGACATAATCCTTAAGTAAGATGTGCTCCCTGCTTGGAGCATGGAGGTCTACGATCTAATTATCATTGGAGGAGGACCCGCAGGCATCACCGCAGGTATATATGCACAGAGGGCACGTCTCAAGGTTGTGTTGTTGGAAAAACTTGGCGTGGGTGGACAGATTGTTCTTTCCGATGATGTTGAGAATTATCCAGGTTTTCGAAGCATCAGCGGGTTTGAATTGATGCAGAAATTCGAAGAACAGGCGAGAGCATTCGATCTCACGATCGTAGATTGCGAAGTAACCGAAATAAGAAACGAAGACGGGTATCAACTGGTACAAACTCACGATTACGGCTACAAAACAAAGACGGTCATCATCGCATCTGGTGCCAGGTCCAGACGTCTTGGCGTAACTGGCGAGGAGGAGTTCATCGGAAAGGGCGTATCATTCTGTGCGACATGCGACGGGTTCTTTTTCAGAGGCAAGGATGTGCTGGTCGTGGGAGGTGGAGATTCTGCGATAACAGAGGCTCTGTATCTGGCAAAGATTGTAAACAAGGTTTATATTGTACACAGGCGGTCAGAACTCCGTGCGACAAAGATCTTGCAAGAACGAGCACTCGAGAATCCGAAGATAAAGGTCATCTGGGACTCGGTTGTGGAGGAGATCACCGGGTCTAATACCGTTGAAGGAGTGACGCTCAGAAATGTCGTGACCGATGAGCTTGTCGAGCTTGCGGTGAGCGGCGTCTTCATGTATGTCGGACTTCTGCCGAACACCGAATTTACGGACGTTGAGAAGGACGATTCCGGATTTATCATAACTGACATGAACCTCGCAACCTCAGTAGCTGGCGTCTTCGCAGCAGGCGATTGCAGGACAACGGCGCTCAGGCAGGTTGCAACAGCGGTCGGTGATGGTGCGCTGGCAGTGACGTCGGTGGAGCGATATCTGAACTCGTAAACTCCATCCGGCATAAAATGACAGAATGTGGATGTGGAAACTGCGGATTTGTTTTAGAAAGTGAAGAAATATCACCAGAATATTCGGTGTGCAAGTACGTACGAATCATTCGAAAAGATGTATATGTTTAGCTAACCACAAGATTACACAGATTTCCACGAGATCTCTGTGTTAATCTTGTGTACTCTCGTGGTTTTTCACCTCAGCTAAACACATACGAAAAGATTAGAGAGGCACAAATATGAAGATAGGTCTTATCGGAACTGGTAAAATCGGAGAAGCACTGATCAGAGGCGTTCTTGCTGCGAATCTCACCGGGAGCGATCGGATATTCACAAGCGATCTGGATACGGGGAGGCTGGATTCGCTGCATTCCGAACTCGGGGTTACGACATCCACGGATAACGCCGATACTGTGAAGGATGCGAATACGATCATTCTCGCTGTGAAACCGCAGATCGTGAGCGTTGTGCTGGAATCTGTAAAATCGCAGATCAGAGACGAGCATCTGATAATCTCGGTTGCGGCAGGAACCCCCATCAAAACAATCGAAGAGAACTTGCCTGATGGTTCGCATCTGATCCGAGTGATGCCGAATATCGCATGCACGGTAAGACAGGCAATATCCGCGATCTGCGCAGGAACTCATGCGACAGAATCGGATATTGAGACGGCGCACACGATCTTCGGATCGGTAGGTAGGACGGTTGTCGTGCCGGAGCAGATGATGGACGCTGTCACTGGCTTGAGTGGAAGCGGTCCTGCGTTCGTGTTCCAGGCAATAGAGGCGCTCGCGGATGGCGGGGTGCACGAGGGACTCCCGAGGGATATTGCGCTCGAGCTTGCCGCGCAGACCGTGCTCGGTGCGGCTGCCATGGTTCTCGAGACCGGAGAGCATCCGGGCGCGCTCAAGGACATGGTCACATCGCCGGCAGGAACCACCATACAGGGGATCCGTGCGCTCGAGGAGAATGGAATGCGTGCTGCGATGATGGCTGCTGTTGTTGCCGCGACCCGGCGGTCAAGAGAACTCGGAGAGTAGACGGAAAATCTGACACTTTCTATTATTTTCCCAGGACGCGAAAAATTGCAGTATCCATTCGTAACTTCAGCATTCGTGAGATTCGTACAAACGTGTAATTCGTGTTAAAATCACGAATAAACAAATGTCACGAATCTAATTACATAAAAATTTGCTCGCAATTCTTTTTGATCCTATCCAACCGGAAGAAACAAGAAAGCACCCTGCGGGTGCAAATCAGTTGTGGCTTGGGCTAAGCATCGGATGATTCCAATCAGGTAATTTGCATCCAAAAACTTCGTTTTCCTTTGGTGGCCCCTTCTCATAGTACACGAATGTCATTTTCTCACCGCAATTTGGACATGTTGGTGCCCATTTGTTCGGACTCTTGAGAAAATCATCAAATGTCGCTTGTTTTATACTTCTCTGTAAGTGCTTGGAGTATCTTCCTTTGATTCTACGGCTGTATGCGCCGTAATACCGTATCATTTTAAAATTCCGATCTGGAATATGCTGAATCAGTGCTTGGATGAACTCTCGCACCGTCATCGTCACAAAGTGTCTCGTGCCATCATGGTCTCCGTACCAGAATGTGACCGTTTTTCCATCGTATCGGTGCAATCGTGTGTTTGCAACAGCGGGGTGTCTGATATACCTGGCCACATACTTTGCTATCCTTTTTTTGTTCGTGATTCTGGCTTCTTTTGGTAGATATACGTAAAATCCCTTGCGATATTTCTTGAAAAGCTGGTTTATGAGCACCGAGTATACAGCTTCCTTTGGAAGTGCTGCTTTAAAGCTGGTAAGCACCTGATACTGCCATGTTTTTCGCATAGCATTGAAAGGAATGTACTTTTGATGGATAAAATTGTCCTGTTTGTCAAATCCACCTTCTGTCACGAGTATATGGAGATGAGGGTTGAATCCCATTTTCTTGGAGAATGGGTGCAGCACAACAATGGCACCTGCCCTCAATCTCCCGCCTCTGTGCCGGTAGGAGATCGTATCGTTGATTGCTACAATCGCAGCATCCATCAAGACCTTCAGGAGGAAACGGTTGTTTTTCACGACTGGCCACAGAGCATCAGGGATTGTGAGTACTGCATGTCGATGAGGTACGTTGAATAACGCGTTTTGGAGAGATCTTGCCCATTTATCTGTGTGGTTTTTGCCACAATTCGAGCAGATACGACTGTTACATCCAAAATGGACTATTAATTTGGTTCTGCAATGTTCGCACAAGTATGTGAAGAAGCCGCGACTCGCATCCTTGCAGGAGAGCATCTTGTTGACTTCGTTGATCTCAACGTCTCTGAGGTTGTCCTTTTCCACTATGCGGAACGCGCCCCAGTTGTGATTGTCCTCAAAAATGTGTCGAACGGTGAGGGGGGCATCTGTAAGGATGCCAAGGAGAAATGCGATAAGGTATATTTCGGGTGAGGGGATGTCGAGGTACACCGGGTAAATGTATGGTTGATCTTGGTAAAAAGGAGTGTGTAGGGGGGGTCTGAGTTTATAGTGTATATACCACAAGGAAATATTGCAACTTACTGCTTATAAATGCTTCTTTTTTCATAAAAACCTTACACATACACAGGCGAGAAAAGGCGGGTTTTGGTTAGGTGATGATGTGGTCGCTCGATAGTGGTTTTGTGGGTACAAGGGGATTTCATGATTGCGGGAAAATGTGGGAAGATGGGGCAGAAATGGGGCGCAGGTGGTTGATTATTGGATTAATATATAATTCCCAAAGTTGAGTTGGTAACGTCAAGATCGGGAGATATATCTGCCCCATTTGCGGGGAACCGCTCGAAGAATCTCGCAAATTCTGGGAACAACTGAAAACCGACTTTTTCAGTGTCTTGGAAAACATTTACCAGCGCTTTCGGATTCAAAACGTATCGTATGATGGCATATCTATCATGACTTTTGGTGAATTGAAATAGTCCGCCCTTTTATCGTCACAGAACACATGTAGAATTACCAATGATAACAACGCGATTGAAGAATGGACGTTTAAAAAAGGTGGAACGTGTCATATCTACGTGACATCTTTTGGGCTGTAATTTACGTTTCACCGAAAATCGAGATCTATGGTAATGGAACTCATATTTCCAAGAGGAAAAGACACCATTCACAACAATTTCACTAATTCGGTCGAAAGAGCACATATTCCACCAATAAAGGACATTCAAATCGTTCATTATGACGAACAGCATCCAAAAATGTGTAGAACACAGAAATTCCGCCTGACATTGCTGGACGGTGTTACTGGCAGACCGATCGCGGACGAACTATATGACAATAAGAGTCCTGAGACCATTAAAACCTTTCTCGAGGCACATCTCGACCCAACAAAGCAGACTTTCGTTGTAACTGACCTTTATTCAAGTTATCCAGGAGTATTCGGAAAATTCTTCGGGGATAACCTGATTCACCAGTTGTGCCTCCTGCATCTGAACAAGCTGGTAGTGGGCGATTTTCCGAAACACGGAACCATCGAGCAGGAATTGATGAAATACCGCATGTTAAACATCTTTTACAACAGAGATGCGGAGATTGAGGTTCTGGAAGGAATGGCAAAAGCAGAGCAAATGATGAGACTGAAGGGAGATTTGAAGTACATGGCGTGGCTAAAAAGTAATATGTCCATTTTTAGGCAGTTTGTACACGAACGTGAACTGAAACGTAGACGCGAGGACGAAAATCTTGAGCAGAGGCCATTTTTTGAGTCTGTGAAGGTGTTCGGCACGTTGATGACTGGAATAGATTCTTTTGAAGCATTTGTACAGAAACGATTGAGGATGATTGAAAAGAACTGGGAACACCTCACAGAGTTCTATTTCGTGGAAGACGCGCCAGCAACTAATAATTCGATTGAGAACTACTATTCAACAAGTCTAAAGACACTTATGATGAAGCAACTCAGGACTGAGAGGGGAATTAAGAACCAGATGAAACTATCATCGATGAAAAGGGCGGGGGTACTGGGTACGTGTGGAAAGACGCTCCTGGAGGCATTTTTGATGTTTGTGCCGTTTCTGGATACTGGCTGAGGATTTGTCAGTCACGAATGGTATGTACGTGTCATTAGCGATGGCTATCGATTTTTTATTGGTGTGCGGGCAGTTTTCGTGGTTTGTTAGTGGATTGTTGGGAAAATGTGGCACATCTATTGTGGATTCTATAGTCCTGGACGTTCAGTAGCTAACACATTTGCACAACACACTCCACAAAAATAATTCAGAATCTAATATAAAAATCAGCCCTGCGATTACAGTCACCACACCGCCACACCAAACGGGCATTTCGCGAAGTTTCGAACAAATATCAGAGTATTCCACCTCAAAATGTCCGCAATATCGCATCAAATAAGAGAGACCACGCTCATTCAACCTGCGAAATTTCCTCATTTATCAAATTATCCCCGTGCCAGTGCTTATATAAATGTCGGGATATTCCACGCATCAAAGAACGGTTGGAGCAGGTTCCGTATGAAGATCACAAATTTTTCGATGGTAGCACGCCTAATATGAATAGAGATGGTCCTGAGACCATTCAGGAAGAGTCCGGTCATACGTGTTTTACCCTTTGGGGGGCTGCGGACATCGCCGGTCTCCTCTCGTTGTTCGCCTTCAAGTACGCACAGAATGTAAGCGAAAGCAATCGGAATCAGGAGTGTCTCAATCCTCTTTGGATTGGTTACTCTGGTCTTTTCGATCTCGAATGCATTGCTTTTCCAGTCTTTATGCATTGCCTCAATGCCAAAGCGTTTGCCATAGAATTCATCAGCTATGTTGGGGTTATCGAGTGTCGTTGCCACAACCATTGCTTCTTCATATCCTTTATCCCATTTCAACAGGATATCCATTGCAAATTTGCTCTTCCGTGTCACAACCTGATTACACAGGACTTGACGTGATCCTTTAGTCATTTTGAGAAGTAACGTGGCGATTTTCACCTCAGGCATCTCATCGCCCACCCCTTTCAGGTACATACTTGCTTTCATCCGCAGTGTCGCGTCTACCCCGTAGTCTATTTTGAGCCATTCAGCCAATTTCGGGCTTGCAAACTCCCGGTCAGCAACTACATGGATTGGTATGTCAGAAAGCCACTCCATCTGCTGCAATCCTTTGATAACTGGTGTTAGGACCTCTTTCCAGTCTTTGAAGGAACTGTTTCCCTTTCGATCGAAGACTTTCCAGTATATCGGAATAGCGCGCCCTTTGTAGCATATCGCCACGGTCAGGATGTTTACGTGCTTTTTGCGCTTTTCCCAGTCTGTGCGGTCCATCGATAGCATGATTTCAGGAAGACTGGTTAGAAGCGGTCGCATTAGACGTATCAGCGGCAGAACCGTCATCGCTGGCGATATATGTTTGCTGGATAAAAACCTGCGAATACGCTGTATGCATCCCATAACGTTTGCCTTACTGTTGATCTCTAAGCATTCGCCCAGCCTCGAAATGTGTGCCTCGTTATTCTCCAGCAGGCAGACGATCAACGATGCAAGCATCGTTCTCAATGGTTTCGATAGATATAGATCTATCTCTACAAATAGTTGCAATATGGTTTCTTGAAGATTGGTGTATGTTTGCATTTGGCTACCACCATTAAACTATTTGGTGGTATTCTAAAAATGTTAGCTACTGAAGTCCTGGACGTTCATTACATGCAGACGAGGGGAGTCGGGTGGGCATGGTGGGTGGAAAGTGTAGATATCACTGGATTTTTAGACAGTGCCCCAAGGTTGTAATCCTTTGTAGTAATAACCCATGTTCTTCAGATTCTCACCTAAATCCTTCTTTGTCCCACTATAAATAACTTCTTACACCTGCTACTCCTCTCGTTTTTCATCAAAAAAGAAACTTCTATCGATTCCTTTATGTGGAACAGACTTTTTATCCAAAACCTTTTTATAGATTGCGTTTCTTACCTTATATAAGGAACAGACCATGCAATTACTCTCACAGTCACGGAAAAAGAACGGCAAAACCTACACCTACTATTCCCTTGCAAAATCATATCGGGAAGGAAAAAAGAGCAAAAAGGAAATAATCTGTTACATTGGCAGTCTCACCCCACTGCAGGCACGACAAATACGAAATGCTCTAAAAATAACCCAAACCCCTGATACGTTCGTCGCAACCTTCGATGATCTGCGCTTCGTTGACCACTGGCATTATCTTGACGTAGCTTTTTTGAACCATTTATGGGATGCGGAGTGGGATCTCTCTATGCTATTCCCATTACCGGACGAAACTAGCAAAACTCGGAAAAAAGACATACCAACCATGGATATTGCTAAGGTCCTCACCTTCTACCGTTGTTTGGATCCCGGGAGTTATCTCTCTGCTGTTGATTGGTTCAACACAACTGCCTGCGACCTCATTCTTGGGATCGATGGAACACATTTCAACGAATCTCGAATCTACCGTGAACTCACAGTGGTCGAGCGGCAAAAAGGAAAAATCGAGCAATATCTTTACAAGAAATTGAAAAGTTCGGACGAAGAGAGCATGCGAATCATTTTCTATGATCTCTCTGACTCGTATTTCGAAGGTAAAAGCTGTCAGCTTGCAAGCCCTGGTCGAACCAAATCACACGGATTCAAAAGCAAAAGGATTGTTCTTTCGCTCCTCGTTAACTCAAACGGTTATCCCTTCTCCTGGGATATTCTTAAAGATTACACTACCGATGTCAAAACGCTTACAGGAAACGCTGACCGCTGGAAAAAGAAATTCAATTTACCAAAAATTATCCTGGTTTTTGATCGCGGAATGGTCTCAGATGATAACCTGTTGTATCTGGAAGACAGTAAAAACTATCTGTACATAACTGCCATGGACAAAAATCAACTGAGCGGGGTTGAAGGGTTTGAGTCTGAGAAGTTCAAGAACTTTACAGAAGAGACCGCAGAAAGTGAGATAATCTCGAAAGGTTTAACTAAATATGATGATTCCGCATACTATAAAGACCTGGGAGTGGATAGCAGTGACAGGCAACACATACTGGTGTTTAACCCGGACCTTCTCAAGGATCAGCGAAAAGCCAGGGAAAAGCTCACGAGGATGGCAGAGGATGCGCTGGCGGAAGAGAGAAACTCCCTCCTGGCGGCGAAAAGGAGCCGTGATAAAAAGCCGACTGAAAAAAGGATCGATAAAATACTGGAGAAGTTTAAGGTGAATGATTGCTTGGGTTATAGTCTTGAGAACGTGATTATAACTACGGAAAAGGGTTCTCCAGTTCGGACTTTCAATCTCAAATACATGAGGAAGAAGGAGGCGATTGAAAAGGCAATGCTGACGGATGGTATGTGGATGCTGGTCACGAACATCACAAAAACTACAGAGCCTGAGAAGTTTAGACTCAGTCCGGAAGAACTTATACGTGCATACAGGGACAAGAATAGAGTGGAAGAGGGTTTTAGGGAATTGAAATCTTTCCTTAAGTTCCAGCCGACCTTTGTATATACTGATGAGCATGTCCGTGCACATTATACAATATGTATTCTGGGTTATCTGCTGGATGTAACTGTGACGAACAAGCTCAGGGAGGCTTCGGTTAGGGACATGAGTAGTGTGAGTAAGGTATATAGTACACTTGCGAGATGCGAAGTTGCGAAATTGGGCGTGAGGGGTATCAAATGCGAAGGCAAAAAGCTTATGTCCTTGACGGATGTGCAAAAAAACATTATGCAGATGTTCAATTGTAAGTATCTGGGGGAGGGCGGGTACTTGAAGTCAATTGGAGTCAAAAGGATGTAGAACAGACTCGAAAGATGAGGGGGTTCACTGGTTGCGGTTTAATTTTAATCTGACGAAGATGGGTAATAACGTAAAAGAACTGTCGTGTGCCTGACTGAAAGGTCTGTATTTAGGAAACCAAAACGTGCTGCAGTTGCTCCTTGCTCCATGACATTAAGCACATGAGCTACGGCTCTGGAATTATTTGGATCACTCCCAATTCGGCTGACGAGAGAGTCGGAGTCATTTTGATCTATTAGTTTGCTTGACTTTGTCACATTACAAACATTTCCTCCACCTCAACCCCATTTCATCCCCAACACTACACTCTTTTGAGTGCATATCACACATATAACCAACCGTTCATGGAAGAATCTACGTATCCGAACACTGCAATCCCCCATTCACCGAAACTTACACAGAGAGCTACCGCTGAAACAGACGCTTCCGACGCTTTTGAAATTACACTTGCGCTTTGCATTGCCCGAAGGCATTGCCCGGTTAACCATTTCTACGATGATGCGACATTCTTGCGGAATATCGCGCCCTATGCTTTTCTTCGATGATTTTCAGGATTTCCCTTTCCTTAATCACCCTTTTTGGCAGCATTACCTCAAGGATCTCTTTCACATCCTGAACTGTCAATAATTCTGCCTTTTCACCAAGATCCATGACCATCATCAATAGAGTGAGCATTGCAAGCAGAGATAGCGCCATGTGGTGGTGCCATCCGGTCCAACCACGGACCTGGTAATCTGCAAGTCCGGCAATCCCTTTTCCATCCTCGAATGCACGCTCTATCCAGTATCTGCTACATGACATCTGGGCAAACCGCTCTACGCCTGTATCAGGTGGAGCATTGGAGAATTGGTACTTTACAGACTTGTCTCCATCATCTATCCGAATGATCAACCATGTCCCATCCCCTGGAAGCTTATCAACCACCGGATACACACGAATGCAGACGATATTTGACCATAGCTCCTTCCGTTCGGTGTCTCTAACGAAGACATGGTTCCATTGCTCCGCATCCAGTTGATCCTTAAGAGTCCTCACCTCGATTGGATCCGGTTCACCTTCAAGCACCCTCTCTTTCGTTGGGATGCGTCCGCGATCTCCTTTTCTCTCTGGTATCCCTGTTTCTGGCTTATTCAACCAGACGCGAGTGTCAACTGGTATATCTGCAATATATACAATCCCTTTGGCATCAATTTCATTCCGAAGCCACGGTTGCTCTCCGTAGAAACAATCCATCCCGACCCATCCGAATGGAACACCGTTGTCCCTCGCGTGGAGGATCATCTCCAATGCAAGCTCGGCTTTCGTCTTGAACACGACATATTCCGGAACACCGCACTTTTCACGACGTTCCCAATCCTCTGCCCAACTTTTTGGGAGGTAAATTGCTTCATCGATCAGGGTTCGGTAAGCTCCGTTCGTATATCCGAGAAAGACGCCAACCTGACAGTTCTCGACCTTTCCGAGACGACCGCAGTACTGGCTTGCTACACCGACAGACTCCGTTCCCTTCTTCACAAATCCCGATTCGTCTACATGAATGGAGCCATTGACCGGATCCCCGATTAATTCTGTCACATCTCTCTGAATACGGTCGATTACCGGTCTTTCATCCCATGGAGACTCGGAGACTGCATTCTGAAGCGACTGGTTGTTGCAGCCCGGAATGACTTTGGCGTACTCTGTCATGTTACCGCGTCCTTGCTCGATAAATTTTCCCTGAATGTATTTAAACGACTGGGTAGCGGCGCTACGGGTTTTGCTGCGGAAGTATGAGGTATATCTGTCATAGACACGCCTCAATTTATTGAATATCCCGAACAGATCTCTGGTGTCTAAGTTAAAGTTTATGCCATCCATTATTCCCTCGTTTATTGGTGGATGGACTTTATGTGGGGGATGGTATTAATATACCTAACTACTGTACGTATGATAGATGAGTGTGGATTACGAGGGGTTCAGACTAAATCTGACAAAGTCAAGTTTGACAACAACTTGATGAAGTTTACGAAATTCTTCTGAGTCTAATTGTTTCCACCAATCAAATGTGTTTCTCAACTTGAAATGCATATTTGCCTTATGTGCTACGTAAAGAGCGCATCCAGCAATAGCGATATTGCAACTTAGCAAAACAAGATTCAACGTTTCCATCTCTGTCTGGCCTCCTTACCATGAAAGGAAGTAATGTCACCTAACTTAGTTATATCTGCATTGCGGATATCATTCCATTTTAGCGATATATCTGCAGTACTGCGCATATACATCCATTTTGATGAATTTGCTTCTTTCATTTTTTTTATCGCTCCCTTCTTTCGTTTTAAGCCCTAGCCGAGCCACCCCCGAATGAATTCGGGGGCATCCGCGGGTTGGAGGTCGTGCGAGTGGGATGAAGCGCGGACGTATATGGGGCGGGCGGAGACTGTTTTGGTACTTTTTACTTCTCCTTGATTTTAGGTAATCCTATTCTACTTAAAAAGTATGAAAAACGCTGAGATAGACTTTCTCTAAACAACTCTCGGATCGTTACCAAGTAATGCCCATCCATCATCATATAAATGGTGTTTCTTGGTATCGTATAGTAATGCTTAAAGTCGATTATCAATTCTGGGACTTGCATCTTTGAATCCGCTCCAAAAAAATGAAAACGTTCATTTTTCTGGTCTTTTATTTTTTTAAACCGTTTACTATTCCATTTCTCCATCACACGATCTATATGTTCCAGATGTTCTCCTAACCGAAATTTCTCTGCAGGATATGCTGGACATACCAGAATGGACTGCATGTGTTTGTCATGCTTCTCACACACCTCCTCATTCCTGTTATTGTAATCTTGTTCCAAGTCACAATCTTGTGTCATCACGACGATGTATGGTAACGTATTTTTAATAATATTGTATTTTTTATAACTGCTATCCATAAATTCCCATTCTATAATAGGAGAATCTCGTAATATATCGCCTTGGCACACTCGCGTCTTCGAGTACTTGCAATAAGGGGAATCAATCGTTCTCTGAAATGTGTCCAACAACTTTTCTCTCGATTCCATATTTCTTATATTTCTTCTCGTATTCTCTATAATCTACAGAAATGGTGTTTGGATCATATCCCTTTTCAGGTTTTCTACTTTCCGTAATGGGTGGCAATACAGTCTTCGATTCCTCGAAATATTGAATATCACCTGTTTTCTTCTCAAACATTCCACCCTACCCCCATCATTTGTCTGAGATCGTCCAGAATACTACATTCAAACATCTCTTTAATTTTTTCATGGAAACGATCTAACAACGTTAAAACATCGGAAAGATCCTGTTCATCTTTTGTATAGCAATCAAAATCCAATACAAATTCTTTTCTTGCTATTGGATTCGGATGCTCGCTATTAAACATGCCGTAGTGAAATCTTACATAGAAATCCTCATAGGTGAGGTCAACCCAACCCAGCGACCTTGACAGAACATTCTTACTTTCTATGTGGACTGTGTTTGGTACCAACGAATCTACAATTAACCCACTCCAATCAAAAGGATCCCCCTCGTCAAGGCGTATCTGGTTTATGTACCTCAATCCCATCCTTTTACTTCTCACACTATTATTTGATAAATCCAAACTGTTGAGCACTTTTTTAACGAGTTTTCTGAATTGGTCAAACCCGGTGTAGTGCTTAAATTCAAATACAAGAAATTCTGGTTCAATGCGAACAAGCTTACCGTGGGATCCTCTAGAGTCG
>JGI12150J12686_100021_pt1 | contig 41724 bp, 35 predicted proteins | sample ANMFosRound1_FD_12686 | JGI IMG/M metagenome (IMG submission 12686)
TCGAGCTCGGTACCCGGGGATCCCACGTGTTTGGCGAAGCAATGGCAACTAAAGTCTTGAAAAGCTTTTTATATTCTGAAACTTAAGTATTGTCTGTGAAGAGTAAAGATGCCAGAAGAATTTATTGTTGCCGAGGATCTTGATCTTGCATGGAGTAACTTTGACCCGTTTTTTACCTTACCTGCTCATTGTCCGTTTCACGTAGAGCGAGAAGGTAAGCCTTTAAATAAGCTAATTAGAGCCCTTATGCGTCAGCACAGGCAGCCGCCTAAGTACTTCTTTTCAGGTCATAGAGGATGCGGTAAGTCAACAGAACTAAACAGGCTTGCCGCTGATGATGTAATAAACAAACAATTTTTTATTGTGAAGTATTCGGTTAAGGACGTGTGCGATGTTAACAATCTTAATTATGTTGATGTTCTGTTCTCTATGGGTGCGCAATTATATATCCAGTATATTGATGCGGGCAAGGAACTGGAACCAGAGCTACTAAAAGAACTTGAAAGCTGGGGGCGCAGCATAGAGCTGGAGCAGGAAAAAGCGAAGTCTACCGGAGTCTCGGTGAAAGGAGGGATTAGTGCCTTTTTCCTTTCTGTACAGGCAAAAATCAAATCTGAGCATACTACAAGGGAAACCATCAGGAAACAAATAGAGCCAAAGCTTTCTGAGCTTATTGATAAGATAAATATGATCATTGCTGATATTGAAGGCAAAGAGAAGAAGAATGTGCTTGTTATCATTGATGATCTGGATAAACCCAGTTTAGAGCAAGCAAAGGAGATTTTTTATAATAACTATACGGCTATTACGCAGCCTGCATGCTATATCGTTTATACGGTGCCAATTTCTATATTCTTCGGCCCGGAGATAAGGGAATCAAAGTTTTTCCTACCCAATATTAAACTGCACACTAAGAATGATAGAAATGGAATAGACAAAGATGGTTATGAACTGATGCGAACGTTCGTTTATAAAAGAATGAAGGATGAGCTAATCGAACCAGAAGCCCTTGACCTTGCCATAAAAATGAGCGGCGGTGTATTTAGAGAGGGTGCGCGGATAATGCAAATCGCCGCAGACAGTGCAATAGAAAACGAAAGAGGTCGTATATTAAAAAAAGATGTGGAACGGGCAGAGCGTGAAATCAGAAGTGACTTCAAACGTATTCTGGAATCTGGCGACTATAATACCCTTGATGAAATCAGTAAGAGTAATGATATACGTGGGATAGAGAAGGTAGGGCATTTATTGCATAATCTTAGCGTGCTTGAGTATGAGAATAAAGAAAACTGGTATGATATACACCCCACGCTCGAAGAACTGTTAAAAACGCGTACCCCAACTGTTCTAATACCGCGAGCAAGATAGACATCCCACGCTCGAAAAACTATTAAAAAACCTTTCTTTAAAAAAGAAAGTTTTACCAACAACTTTTTTACCTTCGGTAAAAACCTTGACTAAAAACATTCTTTCAAGAAATAATAAACATTATATACAAACAATAAAGAAATGGGATGGACGAAGCAAAAGCGACTTTTGAGAGCAGAGTTTCAAGGCTTGCCAATTACTTAACCCGCGCCTACAAATATAACAAACCTTCTATTCTCTTTGCCATGTATCTGAGTGAATTTTTGCGAAGCGACATAGAACAATCGCTTAAGAGAGCGCTGGTTGAGCAGGGGCTCGAAGTTGTAAGCGTGGACGCAGGGAACATTAAAAATAAGGACCTGCCAGCCTTTTTTTCATCAACAAACTCAGGCAACTCTGTTTTTTCCGTTCGTAATATGGATAAAGGATTTCCTGAAGCGCTTCAGTATTTGAATTTTAAGCGTGAAGAACTTGTTGAACATCATATCAAGGCGGTATTCTGGGTAAGAGAAGAGGAACTTGCTCGTATCAGTCTTGAAGCGCCTGACTTCTTCGCGTTCAGAAACCGTGTGGTAGAGTTTATGGAAGTACCTACGACTGAAGAGCGCAGACCTGCTCTGGTTGATTTCGCCTTAGAGACTGAATATAAATCTCTGGATGAACTCAAGCGAAGTATAGAGCTAAAGGAGAAACTGCTTTCCGAGCTTTCAACTGAGGCGGAAATAAGTGGATACTTGCTGGGTTCTCTTGGGGTTTTATATGGTCAAATCGGCTCTTATAAAAAATCGATTGAGTATTCTGAAAAGGCACTTAAGGTTGCTAAGGAAATTGGTGATAGACAAAACGAAGGTTCCGGGTTCGGAAACCTTGGAATTGCTTACTCTAACTTGGGGCAGGTGGAGCGAGCGATAGAATATTATGAGCAGGCTCTCGCTATTTCTAAGGAGATTGGCGACAGACGCGGTGAATGCAATCACCTCGGGAACATTGGAATTGCTTACTCTAACTTGGGGCAGGTGGAGCGAGCGATAGAATATTATGAGCAGGCTCTCGCTATTGCAAAGGAGATTGGCGACAGACGCAGTGAAGGCACCCTGCTCGGAAACCTTGGAATTGTTTACTCTGACTTGGGGCAGGTGGAGCGAGCAATAGAATATTATGAGCAGGCACTCGCTATTTCTAAAGAGATTGGCAACAGACGCGGTGATGGTGATGCTCTCGGAAACCTTGGAATTGCTTACTCTGATCTGGGGCAGGTGGAGCGAGCGATCAAATATTATGAGCAGGCACTCGCCATTATTAAAGAGATTGGCGACAGACGCGGTGAAGGCACCCTGCTCGGAAACCTTGGAATTGCTTACTTTGGCTTGGGGCAGGTGGAACGAGCAATAGAATATTATGAGCAGGCGCTCGCTATTGCTAAAGAGATTGGCGACAGACGCGGTGATGGTGATGCTCTCGGAAACCTTGGAATTGCTTACTCTGACTTGGGGCAGGTGGAGCGAGCGATTAAATATTATGAGCAGGCACTCGCTATTGCTAAAGAGATTGGCAACAGACGCGGTGAAGGTGATGCTCTCGGAAACCTTGGAATTGCTTACTCTGACTTGGGGCAGGTGGAGCGAGCGATTAAATATTATGAGCAGGCACTCGCTATTGCTAAAGAGATTGGCGACAGACGCGGTGAGGGCACCTCGCTTAATAACTTAGGCGTGGCTTTCATGGATATGGAAAAATATGATTTAGCGCTGGCTTGCTACCTGTTAGCCAGTGAGATACGCAGAGAAATCAGAGCTCCAGAAATTAAAACAACAGAAAATAATATTAGTAGGCTAAAAACTAAAATAGGGAAGAGTAAATTCCAAAAGCTTATGGCTACGGTGGAACCGAAGGCAGAGGAAATCATACAGCGTATTTTAACTGGCTAACTCTGTAATTTGAAGTTGTTTTATGCCAGAAGAAAAGCGAGAGAAGTTTTAGCATTCTTCGGAAGTGTTCTTTACATTTGGGCAGATTCACCTATTACAAATGGAAATGATAAACTCGTAAAGAGATGAGAATTTATCTATAATCCCAGCTCATCACTTATCCTTTGAAGTGCCTCCAGCGCGAGCGTGAAGAATTCTTTTCGCTCTAAACCGAGTTCTTCTTCGCACACCATTATATCCTCTCTGCTTACGCTCCTCGCAAATGACTTGTCCTTGAATTTCTTATTCAACGATTTCACCGTTACTTCCGATAATTTCCGCGTGGGCATCATCAATGCGGTTGGCGGTATTAAACCCGAAACGGCATCCGCAGCAACCAACGCCTTTGCCATCTTACTATTCGGTTCAAACCCGGTTTGCGTATTATGCGCTTTTATCGCTTGCAAGCAGTCATCAGAAAGTTCTTCGTTCAGCATTTCCGCTGCGATAAGCCCGTGTTTCGCAGGATTGTCTTTTGTACGTTCGTAATCAAGGTCGTGCAACAAGCCGACCAGCGTCCATTTCTGTTTTTCTTGTTCTCCGATGCCCATTTTATCTGCAAGCGCACCCATTATTTCTGATACTGCAAGCACGTGCTTCCTCAAAGCATCGTTTGCTATTTCACGGTCTACTAATTCCTGCGCCTTCTCGATTGAAATCATATTGATTATTGATAGTATAGTCATTCCGATAATTATAACCACAAGATTACACAGATTTTCACGAGAGAACATTAATAGAAAACATTTTTCCGTGGGTCATCGGTGATTTTGTCCCCTATTAACCGTCATTTCTTGTGTTAATCTTGTGAAATCTCGTGGTTTATTAATTGCAATTTGTTACTGGAATGATTATAGTTAATGCTTTTACAAATAAAAAATGATATTAAGATGATATTCAATGCCCCGAGAAGAAGAGATGAAAAAACTGGAAGAAGGAATAAAAGAATGTAAGCGCTGCGAATTATGGAAAACGAGGACCAAGCCCGTTGTCGGAGAAGGCTCGTTATCCGCGAAACTAATGCTCGTGGGCGAAGCTCCGGGTTACTATGAAGATTTAAAAGGCATACCGTTTGTGGGTAAAGCGGGAAAAGTGCTTGACGAGTTGCTGGAATCCGTGGGGTTGGGAAGAAGCGACGTTTACATAGCCAACATGCTGAAATGCCGACCACCGGGAAATAGAAATCCCGCAACAGAGGAGCTAAAAGCGTGCACACCCTATTTAGATGCACAAATAGAGATTATTGAACCCGCAGTTATTGCTACACTCGGGAACTTCTCGTTGGGTTATATCTTTGATAAATTCGGGTTGAAGAAGGATAAAATAAGTAAACTACACGGGAAAGTGTTTAAAATAAGCACGATTGCGGGTATTAAAAAGATAATACCGCTGTACCATCCGGCAGTTGCTACTTACAATCCCGGGATGAAAGGGGTGTTGACAGATGATTTTAAGGTGCTGGCGAGGTGTTTATAACATAGTCATTCCGAAAATTATAACCACAAGATTACACTGATTTACACGGATTTATTTACGTTAAACACTGTTAATTTTTATCATCTGTGTTAATTACGCCCTTTCATGGCTTGCGGTGATGTGGGCAGAGCCCACAAGCGTTAATCTGTGTCAATAAATTATTTTTCTTTTTGTTCTGGAAAGTTTTTAGATTAATACTGATTAATTATCTAACTATGTACTGGACAATTTTTGGCTTGACCGCCGGTTTTATATGCATAACCAGTTTTATCCCTCAGATATTGAAGGGTTACAGAACCAAGAAACTCGATGACCTCTCATATCTTTTGATGTCTTTCATGGGTTCCGGTATGTTCCTATGGATTTTATATGGGATTCATATTGATTCCATCCCGCTTATACTTACGAACGTTATGGGAGTTGGCTGTAACATCTTATTACTCATTATGAAATTCAGCTATTCTAAGCGAGGGTAGATTACTCAAAACATTTATAGTTTGTTTTTTATAATATTTCTTATGACATATCAGGAGGGGGTAGTTTGTTTCCTTTAGATTATTTTTGGAAGACAGTACAAGAGACAATATCAAAACTTCCTTTGCCTTACCAGGTATTACTTACATTAATTGTTGTGGTTTTAGTTTTATTTTTTGTACTTAATAGAAAGATCTTTGATAAATGGGTTGAGTTCCACCGTGAAAACTTAAATCGCGTGCTTAAAATAACGCTTTCTATACTTATTCTTTGTCTTGTAGCATTTTTTACTGTTGATAGTTTTTATTCACCCAAACCCCCGGAAGATCAATTAGTGGTGGCAATTTCACCATTTTATTTTATTGACGAATATGGGAAAACGGGATCCGATATTAATACTGCGAATGATTTTAAGGAAAGACTTGAGGCAGAGAAAGATCTTGGAATAAAGGTTATAGTGTTAGATGGTCCAATACGTGATAACGAAGATGCGAAATGCCAGGGTAAAAAAGTAGGAGCACATTTGGTCATATATGGTGAGACAAAAAAGAAGATTGGAAACATAGGTGAGGTAAAATACTATATTCTCCTGCTGCCAAGTTTAGAGGTGATACCTTCAGAGATGCCCTTCTTAGAGGTCAGGACTGAAGAAGAAAATAGCTTAATTATCACTGAAAAAGCCACGTTTTCTATGGTTACAGAAGAACCTATTACAATTATTGAATCCTTAAAAGAAAATGCATCTTCTGCTATATACTCCATCGGTGCATTTGAAAATTATAAAAAATCAAACTTCACTTCCGCAATTACTTTCTTTACGTCTATTAAAAACTATGACAAGCATTCCTCAATACTATTTTATATCGCAAGCTGTAATTATTTTAACAATAATTCGAATGAATGCTTACAGTGTCTTGATAAAGCCATTGGGATAAATCCACAAGATGCAAAGGCATGGTACAATAAAGGATTTGTTCTCAGTGGTTTGGACAGGTATGAGGAAGCCATAGCGGCTTACAATAAAGCAATCGAGATAAACCCTCAGCTTGCAACGGCATGGAACAATAAAGGTGTTGCTCTCGACGAATTGGGCAGATATGAGGAAGCAATAGCAGCCTACGACAAAGCAATAGAGATAAACCCTCAGCTTGCAGAGGCCTGGAATAATAAAGGAAATGTCCTTGGTGAATTGGGCAAGGGTGAGGAAGCAATAGCAGCTTATAATAAAGCTATCCGGATAAATCCACAAGATGCAACGGCATGGTACAACAAAGGACTTGCTCTCGACGAATTGGGCAAGTATGGAGAAGCAATAGCAGCTTACGATAAAGCAATCGAGATAAATCCACAACTTGCAACGGCATGGAACAATAAAGGAAATACTCTCTGTTATTTGGGCAAGTATGAGGAAACCATAGCAGCCTGCGATAAGGCAATCGAGATAAACCCTCAGCTTGCAACGGCATGGAGCAATAAAGGTTATGCTCTTGGTGAATTGGGCAGGTATAAAGAAGCCATAGCAGCTTACGATAAAGCAATCGAGATAAATCCACAACTTGCAACGGCATGGAACAACAAAGGTTCTGCTCTTGGTAAAATAGGCCGGTATAAAGAAGCCATAGCAGCCTGTGATAAAGCAATTGAGATAAACCCACAAGATGCAACGGCGTGGAACAACAAAGGTTCTGCTCTTAGTGAATTGGGCCGGTATAAAGAAGCCATAGTAGCCTGCGATAAGGCAATCGAGATAAATCCACAACTTGCAACGGCATGGTACAACAAAGGTTCTGCTCTTGGTAAAATAGGCAGGTATAAAGAAGCCATAGCAGCCTGCGATAAGACAATCGAGATAAATCCACAAGATGCAAAGGCATGGTACAATAAAGGACTTGCTCTCGACGAATTGGGCAAGTATGAAGAAGCAATAGCAGCCATTGATAAAGCTATTGAAATAAACTCACAACTTTCAGAGGCATGGAACAATAAAGGAAATGCTCTCTGTTATTTGGGCAAGTATGAGGAAGCAATAGCAGCTTACGATAAAGCAATCGAGATAAATCCACAATATGCAAAGGCATGGTACAACAAAGGACTTGCTCTCGACGAATTGGGCAAGTATGAAGAAGCAATAGCAGCTTACGATAAAGCAATCGAGATAAATCCACAAGATGCAACGGCATGGAACAATAAAGGAGTTGATCTTCGTGAATTGGAGAGGTATGAGGCAGCCATAGCAGCCTATGATAATGCCACTGAGATAAACTCACAATATGCAGAGGCATGGAACAACAAAGGTTCTGCTCTTGGTAAATTGGGCAGGTATGGGGAAGCCACAGCAGCCTTTGATACAGCCATCGAGATAAATCCGCAATTTGCAACGGCATGGAACAACAAAGGTTCTGCTCTTGGTAAATTGGGCAGGTATGAGGAAGCAATAGCAGCCTATGATAAAGCCATCGATATAAACCCGCAGCTTGCAATGGCATGGAACAACAAAGGTACTGTTCTCGATTATTCGGGCAGGTATGAGGAAGCAATAGCAGCCTATGATAAAGCCATCGAGATAGACCCACAATATGCAGGGGCATGGAATAACAAAGGAAAGACCCTCTGTTACTTGGACAGGTATGAGGAAGCAATAGCAGCCTATGATAAAGCCATCGAGATAGACCCACAATATGCAGGGGCATGGAACAACAAAGGAGTTGTTCTCGGTGATTTAGGCAGGAATGAGGAAGCAATAGCAGCCTGTGATAATGCCCTTGCGATAAACCCACAATATGCAGGGGCATGGAACAACAAAGGAAAAGCTCTCGGTGGTTTGGGCAACTATGAAGAAGCAATAGCAGCCTACGATAAAGCCATCGAGATAAACCCGCAGCTTGCAATGGCATGGTACAACAAAGGTATTGTTCTCGACGAATTGGGCAAGTATGAAGAAGCAATAGCAGCCTATGATAAAGCCATCGAGATAAACCCGCAGTATGCAGAGGCATGGAGCAATGAAGGAAATGCCCTTGGTGAATTGGGCAGGTATGAGGAAGCAATAGCAGCCTACGATAAAGCCATCAAAATCGACCCACAACTCACAGTGCCATGGTACAACAAAGGAGTTGCTCTTGGTGAATTGGGCAGGTATGAGGAAGCAATAGCAGCCTACGATAAAGCCGTCGAGATAAACCCACAACTTGCAGTGGCATGGTTCAACGAAGGAACTGCTTTAGATAAGTTGGGTAGGCAAGAAGGCGCAAAAGAAGCATTTGAGAAGGCGCATGAAATAGACCCAACAATTGAAATACCGTAAATACCTGCCTTTTAAGCCATATTTGCAATTGCGGGATTGCTAGCAGTAGCATATTTTCTGAGAAGAGAAAATGAGCAAAAAAGAGGATAAACTTCGTCTACGACTCGGGGATGCCCTAAAAGTACTTTAAAAATCAAATCAAAATTCTACTGATTTTTGAGCAGATGCGACCGATTGCATCTTCTGTTTTATTGTTCCCTCTTTATCCCTTCTCTCATCTATCTTTAATGTAGTAGCGACTCTTTCCGCACCCTGCTCGAAAACCGATTCATGCACGGTTTCAAACGCCTTTAAAACTACGGACATCTCTTCTGCTTCAAATATCGTGCCCATAGCGGTGAGTTCGGGTTTCAATCCCAACCTTTTCAGCTCATCCACTGCTTTTGACACGTATTTACTTACGCTCGGCGTTTTTGTCCCTATCGGCACGACCGTAATTTCAGCAATTATCATTTCGTTTCTATTTCTTATTTCCCTTTATTATAAACAAACTTGCATACCTTTTATCTTTTGTATCAAAGATTTTTTCCGCATCAATACCCAGGAAATAATGCGTTTGAACATCGAAACATCGTCTAATGTAATCAGCCATTTCTACAGGGTTTTTATGTTTTATTCTTCTGAAATACGAATCCCGTTTGGAATAATGTGCTTTGAAATAATCGGATTCTTGATTTAAAACCATCGCAACTAATTTCCCTCCCCGCGCTAAAACTCTAACTGCTTCGTCTATTACACTTTTATAATTGTCCATAAATTCCAAACTCGTAACATAAAACAGAGCATCAAAAGAAGCATCAAGGAAAGGTAATCGGGTGGCATCAGCAAGGCAATAAGGGTTCGTTGTTCTTGCTCTCGCAGTTTCAATCATTTCCTTGCTCATATCAACCCCAATTATGTTTAATTCCGGCAATCTTTGTTCAAATGCGCCTATACCACAACCCACATCCAGAATTTTCTGCCTGCCTTTTAGCTCGTTTCTGAGATACTCTGCCTCTTTTGTTATGAGACGAGCACCGAAGTCGGCTTCACAAAATCCGATATACTTCTCTATTACGCAAGTGTGTTGCATTATCGAAAAGATATTGTCCTGAAAGCAAACGTTGAGGTTGCAGTATCTTTCCCCCATTTTATTGCTCATTTTCTCTACCACCTTTTCAATGAATAGATTACACAACACTTTTTCTTTTTCACAAAACACTTTCTTTTAGAAAAAGAACCTGTGCTAAGAAAAAGATTCTTTTGGTAAAGCTTTTCTTTCAAAGAAAAGGTTTGTGCTAAAAGAAAAAAAGAGAATGTTTTTAGTCAAGGTTTTTACTGAAGGTAAAAAAGTTGTTGGTAAAGCTTTTCTTTCTAAGAAAAGGTTTCTCGTGAAATCTCATGGTTTATTAATTGCAATTTGTTACTGGAATGACTATATACTCATACCAACGATAACCATAAAAAGAGCACAGGAGTTGAAGAAAATGCAGCGATTATGTATAGTGTGCAAAGGCTCGCGGTTATTATGCGGGCAGAAGACCTGCCCCCTGCTCGCAGCTTTGAAACAGAAGACCAAGTTTGCGGAACTCAGCGACAAAAAGGAGTTCTTCGGTCCTTCAACTTCCGTCTTCGTTGGCAGAATAGGCTATCCCTGCGTAAGCGTAGGTCCAATGACGGTATTAGAAGCAGCGGAATCCGACATCGCAATCGAAAGGCTGGAAGACCCGGGCGAGTGGTTCGCTCACGGTCTCGGTATGGAACAGATAATAGAACTGAGAAGTTTCTCGTTACGCTCGAAACGCGGTGAGGACATAAAATCTCGCTCGAACTTTGTCGCGGACATGGCAGAAATAGCCCTGGCTAAGCAGCCCGTGGACGTTGAACTCACGTTTAAGAACAAACCCTCGTTTAATCTCTCGTTCTCCGATGTAACTCGACCGACAGGCGCCAGTGTGAACGTGGAAAAAATGAACGTCACTGAGAATCCGAAGATACCTAGGAAAGTAGACCGTATCGTTTCTGACGAGCTCAGGGCAGTAGAAGCCGCTGAGGGGCTGTATGACCTCGGATTGGACGTTTACAAAGTAGCGGTGATACTATCCTCGGGTGCGTTAGGATTGCGCAGTGCTAAAAAGATGGTTCCAACACGATGGAGCATCACGGCAACGGATGACGTCATTTTCAAGAAGCTGGCAGCGCAGATACGAGAATTTCCGCCCGTTGACTCCTTTTATGTTTATGAATCGTCCTACATGGACAACCATTTTCAGATACTGCTGATGCCGTCATTATTTGAGTATGAGAACTTTGAGGCGTGGCTTCCCGGCTCTGTGTGGAACAACGATGCGCTTGCGTTGGGTCAGCGACCCGTGATAATAGAGGAACACGAGGGATTTAAAGGCAGGAAACGGTATGCCACGGAGGAAGGAGGAGGGTATTATGCGGTGCGATTGGCAGTTGCGGAGGCGCTGCATACAATGAGGCGGCAGGCAGGCGTAGTGGTGTTCAGAGAAATCTACCCGCAGTATTTCATTCCTCTGGGCGTTTGGGTCGTTCGCGAGACGGTTAGAGCTGCGTTTAGAAATAAGGGTGAGAAGTTCAACACAAAAAAGGAGGCATTGGATTTTATCGATTCGCGATTGCAAGCAAAGGCGGGGCTAAAGCTAAGAATACAGGATTTTGAAGTGCAGAGTGCGATACTAAGGCAGAGAAGGCTTACGGATTTTTGATAGCGAAACGGGCGAATTATTACGGGTTATCGGGTGGTGGTGATAGAGCAATATTATAATTTATCACTTCCAAAACCTTTCTCAAAGCTTCTTTCATATTCGCTTTGGGCACAATCTAATTTTCTAGTGAAATCACTAGATTTTTGATAGGGCACCTATTACAGAAATACTTATGAATTGGAACAAAATAGCAAATGCTACTCTTTGGCAAGATATAATTCATTGAGCCACATGGCTAAGATGTGAAAATCACCAGATTTTTAGACAGTGCCTTCGCTTTGCTTTTCATCTTCATCGTTTTTTTGGCTAACGTTTTATGGATATGCAATGTTGCGACCGAAAGGAACATTTCTGTATATCCAGTGTTATCTGATGTCTCATGCAGACTTCTCTATCCTTCCGAATCCTCGTTATTATCTGTATCATCTTCTTCGGTTGCTGGCGGTTTTTTAGGTCCTTCACCCCTTCTCGTTTTTATAGGTGTTTTAGATACAACCTCACTCCTCCTTTCTACAGGTGTTGTCCATACTCTTGTTTCATAAGCAGGATGCTCATGTATACCCATTTCTTCTCCAAACGGTATTATAATTTGACGCTCTTCTTGTCGCTGCCTTCTTTCCTGTGCTCTTACAATCGCAAGGATTTCTTCAAGAATTTCTCGCTCTTCTCTAATTGGTTGGTCTACCTCTGCTTCTTTCTCTACAATATTCTTAAGTTCTTCTTTTAGTTCCGGCCAAAATGTCTCGAAAATAATATTTAGATGATTTTCAGAAAGCGAACGCTCACCCGAATTCTCTACCGCTTTATTAATCGTATCTATTAGTTTTCGAATATCATCCTTTTCAAATATAGTGTGTTGAAACGAAGCAAGGGGCTCCTCTATATCCGTGGGTTTTAGATCAAGCAAAAAAGTGCATACATAAGCATCTTTGGTTTTTGACAATGCACCTGCCTCATACAAAAGCCAGTTCGAATCCAAATTTTCTCTAGTCAAGCAGAGAATACCAACCTTTGTTTCCTCAAGTTCATCTATTAGCACTTTTCCCCAACGCTTACCTTTTGGTATTCCCGACGAGATAAACGGATCAACGGCTTGGATTACTTTCGGTAACCATTCGTTAAATGCCTGAGCGGTTTCAAAGCTTTTGGTATTCGACCAACCTAAGAACACCTTCATATCTTTTCCTCCAATTGTTATATCACTGAGCCGTGTAGATAGTATGTAATAGCATATATTTAAAACTTTGCATAATTTCAATTATGCGCAGTAATGAATAACAATAAAGATTAAAAGAAGTCATTTTTGCTTTCTTTTTAAGAGGCGCAAAGTGCGATATTAAGGCAAAGAAGGCTTACGAATTTTTAGCGGTTTCGCTCATTTTCATTTAAATCATGTTCATTATTCCAATCCAAAGGTAATTGAAAGTAATAAGTACCCTTGGGTTATAACCTGACATTACGAGTTTTGTAGGCTACAATATTTCTTTTCTCTGCTAAATCGCAATCTATGGAGCATTAAGCCGCTATAATCAGCCGAAAGCTTTACACCCGTATAGCCTATATATGGGCTACATGGCAAAAACAAGAATAAAAAGGATAACCCTTTGTTTTTGTAACGACCAATGAACTGATGAGTTTTTTTTAGGTTGTAGCCTATACAACGCTGAAACTCAGGTTATAAAGTATCAGTCGGAAGCAGTTTGAATGGAAGTCGGGGAAGATGAAAAAGGAGATGAAGTTTGGCACTCTATGTGTTCATGCTGGAGAAAAGCCAGATTCTTTGTACGGGACGCATACAACGCCGATATAAGGAGATGATATAATGGGGAAAGAAATAGCCGCATTCGATTACGAAAAGGAAAGAAAGAGGTTCAACTGGGATATTCCGGAAGGCTACAATTTTGTTGAAAAAGGATCGGAAAGCTGTTTAATTATGGGATTACGGGACAGCCTCTTTAATGCAGGGTGGATAGGCTGGAACTTTAGAGGTATTTCTGGAAATACAGCTCACTGACGAATAATTCCATAAAATTATCTTCCTCTTCAAGTTTTACATGCTCAATCCTTTTGGCAACTGCTTCCGCCTCTTCTCTTTTCGTCTTTGATATTAACGCCTGCCTCGCACCTTCTACCGCAGCATTTCCCACCTTTTTCACTTTCCCTCGCTCAACGTCCGGAAGAAGTCCTATGCGTATTGCATGCTCCGTGTTTGTAAAGTTCACGAACCCCCCCGCCAGAAAGATGCTGTCTATGTCCTCAAGCTTGACCCCGTATCTCTCCAGCAGGACTTTTATGCCCACCGCCACGGCAGTTTTCGCGAGGTTTAACTGGTCAATGTCCTTCTCCGACAGCGTGATCCCTTCGGCTATTTTTAGCTCTTTCTTGTCTCCATAGAACTTTCCTCTGCCATCAATCAGTTTCTTGTCCAGAAGTTCTGCCAGCGCGTCTATCAACCCGGAACCGCAAACGCCAACAGGAACGGCGGCATCGTCTATCGTTTTATATTTTACTTCGCCGAAATTTTCTATTTTTACTTCTCTTATCGCACCGCTTACGCCACCAATTCCGCATGCTATACCGGCACCTTCAAATGCTGGACCTGCTGCACACGACGTCGCAATCAATCTGTCCTTATTCCCAAGTGCAATTTCCGTGTTTGTTCCAACGTCTATCGCCATGCATATCTTATCGCTCTCGGATTTATACATTTCCGTTGCCAGCACGACAGCCAGAGCGTCAGCACCGACAAAACTGCCTATCAGGGGAAGACCATAAACCCGTGCTTCGGGATTTGCCTCGAGCCCAAGTTCTTTCGCTGTTTTACTTACCGACTCGACACTCAAAGGTTCGTAAGGGCTTTTGCCAAGCGACTCGACGGAATAGCCAAAAAACAGGTCTCGCATTACGGGATTGCCGACAACCACCATCTCATAGACTTTGCTCGGCTCTGTCAGGGTTGCAATCATTTCGTTCGCAGCGGTTCTGATTTCTCTTTCGAGTATGTCCTGCCCTTTTCTTGCAAATTCTATCCTTGAAATCACATTGTTTCCGTATTTGGTCTGTGGATTCTCTCTTGATATAACAGAAGACACTTTTCCGCTCTCAAGGTCAATTAAATACACGGCAAGCGTTGTTGTCCCTATGTCAAGAGCGATGCCGTATATTTCTCCTGTATATTCGCCTACATCTTCCGACTCGCAAAAGACCCTTTCTCCCTCTATGTGCACGAAAGGCTCAAGAGCGATTTCCTTATATTCGCCTGATTCTAAAACGTAGTAGGTTCTTCTTGGCACTCGCACGTAAATGTGCTCGTCAGTTTTTAAAACTCTTGCTAGGCATGCAAGTCTGCACGTATCCTCGTGTACAAATTCATTTTCCGCCTCTGTTTTATCCGAGAGTGCTCCAGATGCGCACTCAACTTCGATCTGGCACTGACCGCACTTTCCCTCGCCACCACACGATGCGTTTATGTCTATCTCCAACTCCTGCAAATAAGACAGTATGGTCCTTCCCTCAACAAGTTTGGCTTCTTTTCCGGACTCCGTGAAAATGACGTTCATGATTGCCTTATCTTAAACTTAAAGAGTTTATCACCATAAATTAAAAGAAAAAACATATCTGTAATTATAAAAGGGATAAAAATGGGCGTGAATGTTGGTAGAAAGCTGAAGGATGCGGGAAAACAATGGGTAATCGAGGACGCCGAAAAGAAGGGTGTTTACTGGCCTACGGAACGAATGAAGGAAAAAGCGTATTTCAGCGATGAAAAAATTTATGCTGAAGCGAGTAAAGACACAAAAGGTTTTTGGGCGAAACAGGCGAGGGAGTCCATTGACTGGTTTGACGAATGGGATGCGGATAAGGTAGTAGAGTTAGAACCTCCGTATTTCAACTGGTTTGTAGGAAATAAGACAAATTTATCATATAACTGCATTGACCGGCATCTGGAGGAAAACAGGAATAAAGCAGCCCTTATCTGGGTGCCTGAACCTGTGGATGAAGCCAAACAAGTCCTGACGTACATGGATCTGTACAGAGAAGTGAACAAGTGTGCAAACGTTTTAAAAGGTCTCGGAGTAAAGAAAGGGAGCCCCGTGACCATCTGGATGCCGATGATCCCGGAGACTGCAATAGTTGCTTTAGCCTGTCAGCGAATAGGAGCATGGCACTCGATCGTGTACACCGCATTTGCACCTCACGCGGTGCAGGAAAGGATGGAGGATGCGGAATCAAAAATTCTTATCACCGTTGATGGGTTCTACCGACGTGGAAAACAGATACAGTTAAAAAAGCGAATAGATGAAGCGCAGGTTCTGGAGAAGGCTGGTGCAGAGAACTGTGTGGTGGTAAGGAGACTGAATAGCGAGGTCGGAATGAAAGAAGGCAGAGACTTTTATTATGATGAACTGATGAAGGGTGTAGAAGCTTATTGTGACCCGGAAATCATCACATCTGACGATTATGGGTTTCTGCTATACACTTCCGGGACGACGGGCAAACCAAAGGGAGTTATGCACTCCTGCGGTGCTTATAGTGTTGGCGTGGCGTTGACAATGAAACTTGTCTTCGACTTGCATCCCGAGGACCTCTTCTGGTCAACGGCGGATATAGGCTGGATAACGGGGCATTCGTACGCCTTATACGGCCCTTTACTTGTTGGTGCGACGTCATTATGGTATGAGGGAGCTCTGGATTATCCTGATGCGGCAAGATGGTGGGAACTGATAGAGAAATATGGCGTTACTATATTTTATACGGCACCGACAGCAATAAGAGCGTTACGAGCCGCAGGCGATAAATGGGTTGAAGGACACGACTTCTCGTCTTTAAGACTTTTGGCTTCTGTCGGTGAACCGATTGACCCGGATACGTGGAAATGGTTCTTCGAGAAGATAGGAGAACGTCGCTGCGCATTGGTAGATACATACTGGCAAACCGAAACGGGTGGAATAATCCTGTCTTCACTCCCCGGGACAGGGCCGTTCGTTCCCGGTGTAGCCGGTCCTGCACTTCCTGGTGTGCATTGTGACATCCTGGATGAGACGGGTGAGCCCGTGAACCCCGGGGAATCCGGGTATCTTGTGGTAAAAACCCCGTTTGCACCTTCTATGCTTCGAGGGATGTACAAGAAACCGGAGAAATACGTGGAGGAATACTGGAGCGAATATGGCACCGAGATATATTTTGCAGGCGATGGTGGAATAAAAACGGGTCTGGAAATAGGAGGTCAGCCTCTGATAAAGATTACCGGGCGGATTGACGATGTCATGGAGATCGCAGGACATAGGTTAGGCACTGCTGAGATAGAGGACGCAGTAAGCGACTTGGAGGAGGTGGTGGAAGTTGCAGTGGTAGGGAAACCGGATGCGATAAAAGGAGAAGTACCTGCTCTTTTCGTGGTGCTGAAAAGTGGCGTCAAAGTGCCCAAAGCCCAGATGGACAGAAAAATAGTGAAAGCAGTGAGGGAGAAAGTAGGTCCGGTAGCAACTCCGGAAGTCGCTTATTATGTCGCTGACGTGCCAAAGACGGAGAGTGGAAAAATAATAAGACGGTTTCTAAAAGGTCTTGTCAGGAATGAAGCACTCGGAGACATGACCACCGCACAGAACCCCGAATGTCTGAAAGAGCTTGCGGAGGTCACAAAATATCGCGGTCCACAAAAGATACCGGGATATAACACATAAGGCTGAAGGCACAGTCGAATTTTCTAGTGAAATTGCTAAATCCTTAAATTTCACCGCAGAGCACACGGAGAGCGCAAAGCACAAGAGAATAGTAAATATATTATTGACTCAGATTAACGCAGATAGACGCTAAAAACCAACAATGCTAAACTTAAATAAGTCTGCGTACTCTGCGCTCTCCGCGGTGATGAATCACTACGTTATTTCATTGCTGTCTCTGCTTCAGTCTCAACTTCTTCCTTCCCTATTACCGTGCCCTTTACATACCGTGAGATAGCCACGCCCATAAATGATAGGATAATCGCACCCAGTATGGATAAGAAGAGGTATAGATAGCCCATAAGGTGATTGTTTTCCGTTAACAAGATTACACATTCACTCCCACCCCACAGAATTAGCCCAGAGGCAATTACCGAGAATAATATAGCCCACTGCCTGACTATTTTTTCCCTTTCTATGAGCATATTCATCATTCTCCCAATCATAGGTGCGAGTGCAGCCCCCACATACCACCATATCGCCCCTTTGAGGTAGTACACCATGCCCGTTAATAATACGCGCTCACTTGCTTCGGACAATTCTTCTATATATCCTGTATATTCCACGATACCTTGAGAGGTACCAGCCAAGAGTAGCACAATGGCACAGATGTAAGAAACAAACGAGATTTTACCGCTGTATAGCGCCTGCCTTGTGCTATCTATAAAGTTTATTAGGTCACTCTCACGACCTAATCCCTTGAGCAGTATGTAAATACCCGAAAATGCCAATATTATACCCACCACTTTGTCGGATAGATTAAACAGTAAAGAAAGAGCCAACAGGAACAAAATAATACCCACAGGTGGCAAGAAAGTACGGGAAAACTTCGGGTCCTCGAATAATCGCTTTATCAGATAAAAAGTGCTTTCCAGTCGCTCACTCTGCTTCACCACTACGCGCCTCACCGAATCTATCTTCACTCGAGACCCCAGTATTGGAATAATCCATTCGTCCTCGGCACCGTCACTCACGAGAATCGCCGATTCAACCGCGGTTTTTGACAGAACCTTTTCTAATTCTTCACCTATTTTTCTATCTGCCTCTACACCAGCGTTTTTATCTCCTGCAATCAAAACGATTTCCACACCGGCATTTTCTTCCGTTGACTTCAACTGTTCGCACAGTCTTATTGCTTCAAATATTGCATTTACATCCGAATCTTCGGGATCTGCAAGTGCTAACTTTGTCGCCGCCGATAGACTCGCCTCTTTACCTATAATAGGCGTCTTTAACCCCGCTTTCTCACCTATGTCGTTATCTCTGTCTACACAAATAACAAGCGTCTTAATTTCGGACCCTACCTTCCTCTTCATCTTTTATAAATTCTGTTTCTCACTTTAATATATAAACTTTCTTTCTTACTTACTTATAATTTATTTATTATAGATATTATATATATATTATATAGACCAAAACAAGAAAATAAATTGTTGACACAGATTAACGCAGATTAACACAGATGATAAAAATCAACAATGTCAAACTTAAATAAGTCCGTGTAAATCTGCGTCTTAAATAGAAGGAAGTTATACTTTATATACAACGAGATAAAAATATCAGCGGGGTAGGGTAGTTAGGAGATCCCGTCGGGCTCATAACCCGGAGATCGATGGTTCGAATCCATCCCCCGCTATTCCAACACTTTTTCTTTTTTAAAAAAGAAAACCTGTGCTAAAAGAAAAACAAAAAAGTTCTTTTGGTAAAATTTTTCTTTCTAAGAAAAGATTTCTTGTAAAAATCTGTGTAATCTTGTGGTTAGCTAAACAAAAACGGGAAAGATACGAAATGATAATTAACGCCGACCTGCATATCCATTCACATTATTCAGCAGCTACTTCTCCTCGTATGGATTTACCCACGCTGGCGAAAGAAGGTACAAGAAAAGGGATACAGCTGCTCGGCACCGGTGATTGTTTACATCCGAAATGGTTAAAAGGGATAAAAGAGCTGGAGGAAAGGAACGGGATTTTTTACTTTACGGGTAAGGACAAGGGTAAGGGCAAAAATACAAATACCGTTTTTGTGCTCACGGTGGAAGTAGAAGATATGAGACGAGTGCATCATTTGCTCATACTGCCGGCTATCGCGAAGGCGGAGGAATTATACGAGTCGTTCAGCAGGTATTCGCGGGACATTGATTCGGATGGCAGACCTTCACTGAGACTGCGTGGTGATGAAATAGCGGAACATGCGAAGGATGCAGAGGCTCTTATAGGCCCCTGTCATGCGTTTACGCCCTGGACGGCTTTATACGCATACCATAATTCGCTGCAGGAGTGCTACGGGGATATGGTAGGATACGTTTCATTTGTGGAGCTGGGTTTGAGTGCGGATTCGTCATATGCCGACCGAATAGAAGAGTTAAGAGAGCTTACGTTTTTGACTAATTCGGATGCGCATTCCCCTTACCCCATTCGGCTGGCGAGAGAGTTCAACCGGTTTCAAGTGGAGGACACGAGCTTTGACGAGTTGAAAGCAGCAATAGAGCGAAAAAGAGGCAGAAAGCCCGTGCTTAACGTGGGTGTGCCGCCAGCGGAGGGTAAGTATAATGAAAGTGCGTGTATCAGATGCTATAAGCATTATCCGCTCACCGAGGCGGTAATAAGAAAATGGAGATGTGACTGCGGCGGTTTGATAAAGAAAGGTGTGCGTGACCGGGTAAATGAACTTGCTAATTGCGACGGCACGCATCCCGAACATAGACCTCCTTATTTGCATTTGATACCGCTGGCTATGATAATCGGATTGGCATTGCATAAGTCCACAACTTCAAAAGCCGTGAATAAGGTATGGGAATCGCTATTAGCGGAATTTGGCACCGAAGTTAACGTTTTGGTGGATGCTCCGATGGACGATTTTCATACTAATACTGCTAATTTCAACCTGGATGCCCGCGTAATAGAGGCGATAAAAGCGTTTAGGGATGGAGAAATACGGGTAATACCTGGTGGCGGGGGTAAATATGGGAGTATAGAGCTGAAAACGGAAGGAAGTGATGAAGCGAGAGAAAAAGGTGAAGGGATAGCGGTAGAGGGAGACACAGAGAGAGAACAAAAGAGGCAGCTTTCTTTGTGCGATTTTTGAGTGTTTTCTCATTCTAAGGGTTTTGGGGTGGAATTGTGTATAACGATTTGCGAGTATATGCAGTTTGCCGAAGGCAAATTTGGGCGGAGCGATAGCGTAGCCATATACCCGCTGTTATGCGAAGTTGTACCATAATTTTTTCGACGACATTTAATGAAAAATCGCTTCAATGTAGCTTAGTGCCGAGGATTCTAACAAGTCATTCGCTTCATATGCTCGCCTATATGCCTCGGAATCACCTGGATCCCCATTTTCTATAAATGCCTCTCTCATCCGAAAGATCGCTTCGGAGTCTTTCTGAAATAACTGTGCTAGTTTCGTTGCATTTCCCTTATTGTTTTCAAGGCGAATCAAACACCATACAAACGGCTTCGCATCGAATAATGAATGAGATCCTGCCCCTACCCCAAATATCTTCTTCTCTAACCATTCGTACCTTAAGTCTTCGTCCATAGCGAGGTAGTCAGTTAATAAGTGTTCAAATTTCGGATTGTTCATAATTTCTTCCAAATCATTCAATAGCTCACTTCGGCCCTTGAATTCGTTCTTAAATTCACTATATTTCTCAAGTAATAGCTTTCGCGTTTTTTTCATTTCCCTCCGTTTTTGGCTTATTTTCTTAATCAAGTTAGGAGTGATTCTTCTGGTAGGCACCTCATTCTGTTCAAGGAATTCAACGAATAGCTTCTGTAGATTGTTCTCCAAGTTTTCAAGATTGATAATATGCTCCATGAGTGAAGGATCCTTAATCCTACCCTTGATATCTTTTGCTGTCAGTTTGGCAATTAGCCATTCGTAAATATGTCGATTTGACAGCCAAGAAACAGGTAAATCGAATTGTTTAAACTCTTTCTCTTTTACTTCAAAAACCTGCCGAGAAAATACTTGTTTCTCGTCGATGAAGCTTTTTCCCGTGATTAGAAAAAACACCATTAAGCCGAACGAGTAATACTCAGACGATTGATTGTATTCACCATCAAAAAGGTATTCCGGTGCAGAGTACCTTATCGTTCCCAAGAACTCCCTTGTGAGTGTAAATGTCTTGTCATCCTGTGCCTTTGCTACTCCGAAATCGCACAATTTAAGTATTAGCCCATTAAATAATACGTTCTCTGGCTTCAAATCCCTATGTAAAATCCTATTTCCGTGTATGTATCTAAGGGCAGTAAGTAATTGTGATGAGATACTCAGAAGCTTTCCGTTATTGATCTGATTTGATTGGCGCCATTTGAAAAGATCAACCGATTCAAAGTATTCTGACACGTAAAAGACAGGTTCTTCGTCGATACGAAAGTAATGATACTTCACGATGTTAGGATGATTTATCTTCTTAAGAATTGAAACCTCCCTTCTTAAGCGATTCACGGCATTCGGGTAGGAAAAGAATGTAGGCTTGAACACTTTGAGTGCGTAATACTGACATTTAAACCATTTCTTTATGTGCTGTTTTGGAGCCACTTTATGAACTATGCCTGTTGCACCTTCTCCTAAGGTGGTAATGATCTCGAAATCATCAAGGGAGAAATCTTCGCTTTTTTTCATTATTTGTTTACCTCTGTCTCGATATTCAATCTGATTTAGAAAAGGTACGGCACAATTTCGCCTAACTTCGGTATATCCGCAATACTTCGTATATCATTCCATTTTGGCAGTATATCTGAAGTACTTCGTATATACATCCCTCTGGATGAAATCCTTTTCCTCCCCCAAACGTTCTCCAACCATCCCTTTACTCCTACAAGCTCCCTAATTACATCCAAGTATTTTTAAACTTTCTCCAACTCAGTTATAAGCTCACCGGGTTTCAGTTGACCCTCGTGGAATCCAATTATATGAAGATGATAAGTTCTTGAGCCGACTCGGTCTCTTAAATTGTGTGTCTTCACTTCTTCTCTCATGTTTTTTATATGATCCCCTTTTTACTTAAAAACATGAACCCGAGATTGTTTTTACGAGAAAAGAGGTGAGTAAATAGATTGTTGAGTCAGGAGTCAGGAGTAGCGATTGCCGTTCTTGTCCTAATAGGGTGTTTTGTAGCCTTTTTCTATCTGACGCGCCTTTTTGTGAGTGGTTTGGGCTCTCTAGCTAAACGATTCAACGTGCCTGAATCAGTTGTAGGTGCTTCAGTAGCCGCAATGGTAAGCAGTGCGCCAGAAATGGGGACTTCGATATTCTCGGTTGTCGAAGGGCATCCGGACATTGGTATAGGAACGATTATTGGCTCGGCAATCTTTAATATCTCATTATTGATTGCCATCTCACTCTGGGTAAAAAAATGCGTGCTCGATGAGAAAGTGCTCAAAAGGGATGGTCTCTATTACCTGCTCGTCGTGGCGGTTACGATAGCAGCGATTATGGACGGGGTTTTGACACGTTGGGAGGCGCTAACATGGTTTTTGCTTTATGTGGTCTATTTCATTTGGCTTTTCAAGGATGCAATCGCGGGGAAGTTCGTGCCCAAAGAGGAGTTCAAATACGTACCAACAAGCCGCGCAATTGCTTATACGTGCATAGGGATTGTAGGTATTGCGTTGAGTGCGGATATAATGGTGAACTCCGCGGTTTTTGTTACGGGTTCTTTAGGTTTATCGGAAGCACTTTTCAGCTTGATTATCATCGCGATAGCAACTTCGATTCCCGACCTTTTCGTGTCTGTGGAAGCAGCACGAAATGGGATGGGGAGCTTAGCGGTTTCAAACGCAGTTGGAAGCAATATCTTCGATATTCTGGTTGGGATAGGTTTGCCTTTTAGTTTCGTAGCCGCAACGCCTGTTTATGGTAACATCGGGCTATCAGCCATCTACCTTTTAGTATCTGTGTTCGTCTTCCTTGGCATAATTATGTTCAGGAAAAGTCTGGGCAAAAAGGAGGCGTGCGTACTGGCTGCTGTTTACCTCAGCTATCTTTTTATCGTGATTCTATGCTAAATTTAACTTGACAATGCCAGATTAGATTAACCGCAGAGAGCGCAGAGGATAGCGGTTTAGAGGGTTATGGTGGTCGGGCAATTAACAACCCTACTCGGGCATCTATAGTCATTCCAGTAACAAATCGCAATTAATAAACCACGCGATTTCACGAGATTAACACAACACTTTTTCTTTTTCACAAAAAACCCTTTTGCAAGCAAAAGCCTTTACGGAAAATTTGCTTCGCAGAAAACCTGTGCTAAAGGAAAAACTAAGAGAATGTTTTTAGTCAAGGTTTTTACCGAAGGTAAAAAAGTTGTTGGTAAAGCTTTTCTTTCTAAGAAGAGGTTTCTCGTGTAAATCTGTGTAATCTTGTGGTTATAATTTTCGGAATGACTATAATTCCCTCTGCGAACTCAGCGTTCTCTGCGGTAAATTTTGAAATGTGACATTGGCTTTGCTCGTTCCATCTGTGTTAATCTGTGTCAACAATTTATTTTCTTGCTTATTTTACGAAGATACAATAAGTTATATGCACTAAACTTTAATTAATTCTTGTGCGTAAAATTAATTTGAGCTGGGCCGGTAGCTCAGAAAGGTAGAGCAGCAGGCTCTTAACCTGCCCGTCGAGGGTTCAAATCCCTCCCGGCTCGCTGATTCGTAAAATGAAACAGGACTATTACGATGTAATCATCGTAGGAGCAGGACCTGCAGGATTATTTGCCGCGAACGAACTAAAGGATAAAGCGAAGAGAGTTCTGATAATAGAGAGGGGCAAGGACGTAGAAGAGAGACATTGCCCGGTAGAAGAGTTTGGGAGTTGTATTAACTGTGCGCAGTGCAACATAATGTGCGGAGTGGGCGGTGCAGGGACGTTTTCCGATGGCACGCTAAATATCAGACCTGACGTAGGTGGTGACCTCACAGAATTCTGCGATTATAAAACCGCGTGGCAGCTTGTGGACGAAGTAGACCGCGTGTTTCTTAAGCATGGCATGCCCGATAAGCTGTATAAAGGCAATGAGGAGGATGTAGAGGAATTGAAACGGCGAGCAGCTTCGGTTGGTGCTAGCTTCGTAGAGATAAATCAACGGCATATAGGCTCCGACAAAACGAAAAAAGTGATAAAATCGTTTAAGAATGATTTGACGGAACATGGCATTGAATTTATGCTGAATACGCGCGTTGATGACTTTATTATGGATGAGGAGGAAGGAGAAGAAGGCGTAACGGTAAAGGTGTGCAGAGGCGTGATAACGGATAAAGGAGACGAAATAAGGAGCGAGTGCACAATAGTAGCGCCTGGTAGGATAGGTGCCTCATGGGTCGAGCAGATGCTAAAGACGCACGGAATAGAAGCGGAATATGCGGGTATAGACGTTGGCGTACGTGTAGAAGTGCTTGCGATAACCATGAATCCCGTGACAAAAATAAACCGCGACCCGAAGTTTCACATAAGAACGAAACGTTATGACGATTTTGCAAGGACGTTCTGCACGAACGAGCGAGGATTTATAGTTAAGGAAGTATATGACGATTTTATAGGCGTAAACGGGCATTCGATGAAAACGAAAAAGTCGGAGAACACTAATTTCGCTTTCCTCGTGAGAGTGGAGCTTACAAAACCGGTTGAAAATACCACCAGGTATGGGCGGTCAATAGCAAAGTTGGCGACCACAATCGGCGGTGGGAAACCGATAGTACAGCGAATGGGCGACTTGAGACGAGGGAGAAGGTCAACATGGAGTGGGATAGAGCGGAACTTAGTGAAAAACACGCTGATGGACGTTACTCCAGGCGATATTTCTATGGCGCTGCCGCACCGAATCATGATGGACATCATAGAAGGGTTGGAGAAACTGAATGAGATTATACCCGGTGTTATGTCGGATTCAACTCTGCTTTATGCCCCGGAGATAAAGTTCTATGCAATGCGGATAAAAGTGGACGGGAATATGGAGACGTCGGTGAACAACCTTTTTGCCGCGGGTGACGGTGCGGGTCTGTCACGGGACATAGTTAATGCCGCAGCTACGGGCATGCTTGCGGCAAGAGGTGTGATGAAGAAAAGTGGGTAAAGAAATAAAATTCGGGTTCGTCTTTTAGTTCCTCTCTTTTGAATTTTTCGAGAACGAAAACTTGTCCTTATCCCGGTATTGCCGCCTTAAAGTTCAGCTCAGCGGCAAAAATTTTTTGTACTTTGACTTTTTCCTCGCTAACCTCTCTTAATATCTCTTTAATCCGTTCCACCGTATCTATCAAATAATATCTTTCTCCGCATTGCTTACAAACCCATGCTGGCACATCTTTTACCACCACTACTTTTCCAGCTACTTTTTTAATTACCTCTACTTTTTTTACTTCCATTTCTCCACCACAAAGGCTGCACGGTTCCATTTATTTCACCTCCTTCTTTCTAAACCTATAAGCTACCCACTTCGCAGCATCAGGCTCGTATGTTGTTATTATTCTTATATGCTCTTTACATAAAGCTACGAGTACATGGATTGACCTTGAACCAACAAATCCGAGAATCAGAGAACTTGGACATGGTTTATCCTCTTTATATTCTTCAATTATTTCTCCATTTAATATAACGCTAATGACTTCTTTTGTGCTTATTTCTCTTTTATCTATCGCTTCCCATGCATGGTCTGTGATTAAAACTTTCTTTTCCTTTGTTAGTTCTTTTATTTTGTCGTAGTCCATATTTAACCCTTCAAAAACTCATTTACTTCTATAACGATAAAAGATATAAAAGAAGGAAAGAGAAACTAAAATAAAAGCCAAAGTCCAAAGCCGATGAAAATAATAACATTGGGTTTCTTGCTCGTGTTCATAGGAATTCTGGTCATCCTTGCCGGGATGCTTAGCATGGTTTACCAAACCTGAAAAACGGGTTTTGGGGATGGCGTGGAAAAGCCAGAAACCTGTGTGCGTGGCGGTGGTGTCATTATGATTGGTCCGGTGCCCATTATATTTGGCTCTGACGTTACTGCATTGAAACCCATAATGATTTTAGCAGTAGTGTTGATGGTAATCGCAGTTATTCTCTTTTTTCTTCCACTGAGAATGTTGTAGTTACGAACCTCGAATTAGAAATCCGAAAGGCATTAAGGCAGATGCACGAAATAATCGGTATCATCTGATTGTTTTGGCTTCGTTAACAGGCTCCAGCCACCCCATATACCTCTCCTCTTTTGCATTCACCACGTCAAAGAACTTTTTTTGGATCACGCCTGTTACTTCGCCTCGTTTACCTTCTCCTATCGTTACATTATCTATCTCACGTATTGGCGATACCTCTGCGGCAGTACCGGTAAAAAAGGCTTCATCCGCAGTCAACAGTTCTTCCTTCGTTATTGGCTGCTCTATCACTTCGTAACCAATATCCTGTGCAAGTTCAATTACCGAATCACGGGTGATACCGGGCAAAATAGAAGATTCTACCGCAGGTGTGTACAGAGTTGCATTTTTAACTGCGAATATGTTCTCACCCGGACCCTCTGCCACGTGTCCATTAGTATCGAGCATTATCGCCTCGTCAAATCCCCTCTCTTTTGCGTCCAGCACGGCTAACAGCGAATTAAGGTAATGTCCCGTGGCTTTTGCCGTAACGGGCAGCGTATTAGGGTCTATTCTACGCCATGAAGAGAAAGTGCATCTTATGCCGTTCTCTAACGCCTCCTCGCCGAGATAAGTACCCCATCGCCATGCTGCAATTGCACAATCCACAGGGCAGCCTTCCGGGTTCACACCAAGGTGATGGTAACCATAGAAAGCGATTGGCCTTATATAGCACGCATCAAGTCCGTTTATACGAACCGTTTCTTTTATCGCAGTTTTAAACTCGTCTTTCGGGTACGGTATTTCCAGCTTATACAACTCCGCTGACCGATACATCCGGTCCACATGTTCATTCAGGCGGAAAATAAACGAACCTTTATCCGTGGCATAGCATCTTATCCCCTCGAAAACGCCCGACCCGTAATGCAAACCATGTGCGAGAACGTGCACCTTCGCTTCTCCCCAATCCACAAACTTTCCATTGTACCATATTTTCCCCTCTTCCGGCAGTTTCTCTACCATTGCTATCACCTCTAAAGGTAATATAAATAATGTCTAATTATTTTAAACGCTTCTCAAATAAAATCTCCCCTTGCATTGATTTCCTTTTTCATGTGAGATCCCTACAAAAAATAAAAGGAGGGATAAGTTGCATATATCCCTCTATCTTTTTAGTCTCCTATTCATGGTTGCGTAGCAAAGTGTAATAGTAGCACCTCTAATGCCTGTTCCATTGTTATCTTACCATCAAAGTAATCTTTAGCTGCGTTACCTGCTTCGTTTTTTTCTATTACGCCGTTTCCGTTGGTATCATATATCCATGGATCCCAAACCTTAAGCGAATACCAGTGGGGATCCGAGTCTTTTGCTGTGTTTATTGTTAGCGGTGTAACATTTGATCCATCGGCATCCATCACATAGATTTCGCGATCACCGTCGCACTCCGAGACAAAAACAATCCTCTTGCCATCAGGAGACCATGAAGGCACATAATCGGTATAGTAAGGGTCATAAGTCAATCTAACCAAATTGCTCCCATCAGGATCCATAACATATATCTCGCCATTTGCCTCATATGTGCCTGGAGTTGTTTCAATGAAACCATGGCGGAATGAGTAAAACACCATTTTGTCACCAACAGGAGACCAAGCTGGGGCATCGTCGTGCATTTTATGACCTCTTGAATACGCTGGCTGAATAAGCCTTCGCTTGTTAGATCCATCCGTAGAATTCATCACATTGATTTCTCCTCCCCCCGCTTTTACTAAGCTAAAAACAATCTTACTGCCATCGGGAGACCAAGCTTGGTTACTGATGAAAGCATGAGGGAGGGCAAGACATTTAAGATTGGATCCGTCTGCATTCATCACATAGATACCAGTAGACGTAACAGATTCCCCCGATCTGAATGCAATCTTCTTACCATTGGGACTCCACGAAGGCCCCAAATCTACGATCGCATTGTCAGTAAGCTTCAATACATTAGAGCCATCGGAGTTCATCACGTAGATTTCGAGATCACCGTCGCGATCTGAGGCAAAAGCAAGCCTCTTGCCATCAGGAGACCAAACAGGAGACCAATCATTTACTATATTTCTGGTTAGCTGAGTAACATTTGATCCATCGGCATCCATCACATATATCTCCCAGTCACCATCCCTATCCGACTTAAAAGCTATCTTCCCAACTAAATTGCTTGTAGCTGCAAAATCGCTGCTAGCTGCAATGCTAACTGGATGTTCAACTTCAGATATGTTCGTTTCGTTAGCAATAGTACTACTAATTATCTGGCCTCTCTCGTCGAAGATATATTTAGCTGAGCTATCACCATTAGTTTTATTCATATTCGTTATGTTTTCATTCCCTGACATTACGGGCATCGCTGTTAGAACGGACAACACCATTATCGCTACCATTATAGTTGCTATTTCAAATTGCTTTTTCATTTTTTTCTTTTTTCACCTCCTAATTTTATTCATTTCAATTTTATTACTGGTATTCACTCCTTATAAATTTTTCGATTTTTTTCTGATTTTTTAATATGCTTCATAAAAAAAGAATTACCAAAGGGGGTACTGCTACTACTCAATAGGGCTACACAGAAAATGGAAAGGCGCACATTGTTACGGCAGGCTTGATAACCTCACCGAGGAGAAAAGACATAGAATAGAGGCGGCAGTCAAAGGCATCCCGCTGGAAAGACGCCCGGATAGGGCGTAGATGTCGGCACACAGATGACTACGGTTGGAACAGTGGCTGAGATTGAGGCTATCACAATAGAGGCTGATTATTTATCCTTGCCTTCATCACCCTCCCTTCAACCCCCAATCCACTCCACACCTCACCTAATTTCTCTCCCTTTTCCTCATCCACCAGAGCAACAAAAGAAGGTCCCGTCCCTGATAAGCTCACGCCTTGCACTCCGCACTCCAGTGCCTTCACCATCGGCTCCGGATCAAAATTCAACGCCGCACAATACAAAAAACCGTTTAACGTCATCGCATCTTCAAATCGCTCCTCTAACGCCAATTCATACGCAATATTCACCCAGGGGGCTATTAATCTCGACCTTTTTACATCGGTATCGGCACTAAACGCTTTTTCATGCGGAACAAGAATGAGAACTTCAGAATCCTTCTCTGTCCGCTTTATCAATTCCCTGCTTTTGTTGTCCGTGATTACAAATCCACCGAGCAGAGAAGCGCAGGCATCGTCAAAAGCTCCTGTTATTGACACGCCAACGTCCAGAGCAGCATCTACACCCATTCTTATCGCATCCAGCGCATTCGCTTCTTCACCTATCCCATCCAGCGTAGCAACCACAGCCGCATTTGCCGCTGCGCTGCTGCTCTTCAATCCACTTCCAATCGGTATCTCGCTTCTCGTCTTCACATAGCCACGCAAGGGCAAATCGAACTTGTTGAGCACCAACTCCATGCATTTCTCTATCAATCTTGTATCAGCATCAGCACTCTCCACCCCTTCCACCTCTATCTCTCCCTCTATGCCTTTGAAATCGTCTCCTAACTCCACTTCCGCATACGTCCATAAGTCAATGCCAAAGGCAGAGCCTTTATAAGTCGCTATTGCATTTATTACGGTCCCGGCACCACTTGCTTTTCCATACCCTTTCCCTTTTGCACCCATTATCTCAAATCTCAACTACTTTCTTTCCATCTCCGGTACGTGCTGTAGTCAACGTATTGCCGGTGCGGGTTTTCAATCTGCTCCTTCACGGTGATTAACTTTTCTCTCCTGCGTTCTATTTCGTCGGTAACGGTAAAGACATAAGCATCGCTTCCCGCCCCGGAACCGTAACTCGTCATAAGAATCTTATCACCCGGTTCGGCTATATCCAGAACAGCGGCTAAAGCAGTGGGGCACGAACCCGAATATAAATTGCCTATGTATTTCACCACCAGGCCGGGTTCAATCTGCTCTCTACTAAAACCTTCGTCTTTAGCTACCTGATACGGGAACTTAGCATTTGGTGCGTGGTTGGCAACATATTGAATGTCCCCCGGAGCAAGACCGCTTAGCTTCAACGCAGCTCGCATAGCCGTCCCTACATGTTTGAAGTAGGCAGGGATTCCCGTAAATCTGCCACCGTGTTGTGGGTATTTTGCTCCATCACGCCGATAGAAATCGGGTGTGTCGGAAGTGTAAGGAACATAGCAGTCTAAGGTTGCGATGACTTCCTCCTTCCGGTTACCGAAGATGAAAGCGGTGCCACCTGCACCGACAGTGTAGTCCAGCGGGTCGCCAGCCGCAGCTTGCGAGTTGTCGGCTCCTATGACCATGACGTATTCGCCGCCGAACGTAGGATATGCAACTAAAGCAGCAGCATCTATGAACAAATCCGTCGCTGCCTTACATGCAAACTGCGCGTCAACACCACCAGAGAAGAACCCGCCCTCGTATTTCTCGCCTAACTCGAGCACCTGAGAAACGGTGGACATAGACGGATTGACCGCATAAGGTGCCGATTCAGAGCCGATAAAACACTTCTTCACCATCGCCCCGTCAATAGCACTGTGGATGAGCGCTCTCTTGCCCGCCTCCACGGCAAAAGTAGTAGTGTCCTCATCAGCAAAGGGTAAAGTCCTTTCTAATACACCCTGTGCTCCCGGAGGTGCGTTCTTTATCCTGAACTTAGGAAGGTAAACGCCGTATCCAACGATTCCGGGTTTGCCTTTGTCTCCTCTTTTTGAAGAAGAAGATGATGATGATGATGCTGGCTGGTATTCCTGAAATGGATAGTAATCGTCTTCAAAAGAGAAGTTCAAGCTTGAGTAGTAAATGAGACCCCTTGCTCCATCCGTGTAGATTTTTCTGAATCTCGGCACCACCGGTTTGCCAATGAATTCTGTGACGTCAAGCTCTTCCGGCGGAGGGACATAGTCCGTTATTCTGCCCGGGACTTTCAGGTTATCGTTTTGAAAATGAATTATCCCGGATAGGAATGATTTTAGATACGCGAACTTTTTTGTGGGTCCCCGAATGACGTTACCCGATAAGAGCGTTCCCTGCTCGTAGAAGTGGTCTACCTCACGCATCCTGCTTTTCCTTCCTTCTATATCGCAGAATGACTTTGGCGGGAAGTAAACTCGACCACAGCCGAGGCATTTCGCTGCTCGGATTCTATAATTAATGAGTATTCTCCTCCTTGTTATTGGCTCGCTCATTTGTAATTACAAGTCCTTCATCAAAATATGAACCGTGGCGATTCCTCCCGTGCCGCCTATGTTATGTGATAAAGCCACATTAAGCCCTTCCATATCTACTTGATTCCCACCTGCTTCGGTTCTCAGTTGTTTGAAACATTCGTAGACCTGTCTGACACCTGTAGCGCCTACCGGGTGCCCGTCAGCTTTCAAACCACCGCCGGGATTGACCACCATTTCTTTATCTCCATTCACATAAGGGATGTGTTTCGATTTCGACCCTTTAAATGATCCATAACTGTCGTGAATAATCTTCCAGCCTTCTCCTTTCTTGCAGAATCCTGAATCTTCCAGAAAGAAGGTCTCCTCTATCGTGAAACAGTCGTGAGCCTCAGCAATCTGAATATCTCGCATCGTCATGCTCGTTCTTTTCAAAACCTGCTCCGTTGCCAGTCTTGTCGCTTTGATTCCCGTGAGGCTCTCTCGGCTGCTGATGGACACGTCATCCGTGGCTTGCTGGCTCCCCACCACGTAGATAGGCGTGTCTGTGTATTTCCTCGCCACCTCGGGACTGACGACCACAAGCGCTACCGCACCGTCTGAAACAGGCGAACAGTGTAGCATGCGAATGGGGTCTGCAACTAAAGGTGATTTGAGCACGTCATCTATCGTAAACTCTCTTCTGAACTGGGCATACTTGTTGCCAATGGCATGATGATGATTTTTACACGTGACGAAAGCAAGGGCTTCGCGACATTTGGCGCCGCCGTCCGCATCACCGTAATCGTGGATGTACCTTGCCATCATAGATGCATACAGACCCGCAAAGGTGTAGCCGGCATCAAATTCGTGTGAGTCGCCTGCAAACATCAGGTCGTCAAGGATTTTTTCCGAACGGTCGGTCATCTTTTCAAATCCGCCCACCAGGACAACATCGTACTCGCCTGCTCGGATACCGTGACATGCGTTGTAGAGTGCTGAGCCCCCGGAGCCGCAAGCTGCTTCCGTATTGCTCATGGGAATGTTCATACCCAGTTCCCGCGCCATGTACCCTGGCAGGAGCGCAAGCTTATTGGTAACTTGATAAAGAAAACTGCCGAAATAGCATGCCTGGATGTCTTTACGCCTCAAGCCGTAATCAACCGATTCCATAGCTTTAATCCCTGCTTCGGTCAGCAGTTCTTCAGGATTCTTATACCAGAGTTCACCAAACTTAGTCCGACCTGCACCGACAATAGCTGCAAGCGGTTTGAGCTTTTTTGTACTTTTCATGCACCCACCTATCTCCAATAAAAGCTAAAAGGTTTACGTCATATAAATAAAAGAAATTTATATTTTAGTTGCTATTTCCCCCATGCTTCCACTTCTGTACCCTTTGAGGTCAATAGAGACGTAATTGAATCCGAGTTTTTTCAGTCCCTTAACGATGTTATCACGAGTTTCGGTATTGAAAAATCGTTTTAGTTCGTGCTTATCTACCTCTATCCTCGCTATTGCTCCACGATACAATCTAACCCGGACTTGCCTGAAGCCGTTGTTATCCATCAAGAAATTCTCTGCCGCAGCTATCATCTCAAGTTTATCTACCGTTATCCGCTCACCATATTCTATCCTCGTCGCCAAACAAGAATTTGAGGGCTTATCCCAAAAAGGTAAACCTATCTCTTTCGCCATTTGCCTTACCTCGGGTTTCGTTATGCCCACTTCAGCCATAGGGTGCCATATCCCTTCCTCTTTGGATGCGGCAATGCCAGGACGGTATTCGTCAAAATCAGAAAGTGTAACGCCTTCCGCGATTGTTGTTATACCCTCTTCAGCCGCAACGGCCTTCAGTATCTGCGAAAAGAACTTTTTACAATAATAGCACCTGTTATAAGGATTCATGGCAAAATCTTCGTTTCTCAGCGGATAGGACGGTATTATCTTGTAAGCGATGCCGGCATGGTTTAAAAAACCCTTCACATGTTCTAATTCCCTTTTCGGAAACAGTTCACTATCTATCGTTACCGCCAGGACGTTTTCAGCCTGCGCTTCATGAGCAACCGACAACAGAAAACCGCTGTCAACACCACCAGAGAAAGCAACAAGTATCGTCCCCTTCTCTTTTATCCTTCTTCTCAATTTCTCAAGTTTCTTTCTCGCCATGCGCTCGCTCGGGTATGATAATATCATTTCGTTAAGGGTAAGGGTCCATCTTTAAATTACAATTCAAAAGGAAAGTTATCTTTATCAAAGAAACTTTATAGTTTAGTTTATATACGGCAAATTCATATGCGTGCGAAGAGAAGGTTAGAGGAGAGGATATGACGGAAACAGAAGCTTTTAATGTAAAAGATGTACTCGTGGATATGAAGGACATATCGGGCTCGATGTTAGACCTCGCCTATTCGGCAGTTCTGTATAGCAACCCCGAGATAGCGAAAGAGGTATTTAAATTAGAGGAGCAGATGCATTCTCTGTTGTATAAACTGAGAATAGCGATAATGTTGGGCACGAGGAACCCCGAAGATGCGATTGAATTCACTGCGATACTGCAAATGGCGTCTGCGGCGGAGAAGATATCCAATGCTGCGGGAGACATAGCAAAGATAGCAGAATCGGTAGATATAAGCCATTATCTTGACCGTGAGGATTTTGAAGAGGCTGTAATAAATGTGAGGATAAAGCCCCCTTCAGAGTTACGAGATAAGACGCTGAAGGAATTAAAGCTCGAGACTGAGACGGGGATGAGTGTACTGGCAATAAAAAGAGGGGTTAAATGGATATATTCGCCTGATGAAAATGAGCGGTTAAAGGAAGGTGACTTGATTATCTCTTCTGGTCCTACCGAAGGAATCCCGATTTTCTGCAAAATAGCAACGGGGGAGGAATATAAGGGGAAGAAAGAGAAGGAGGTCGCAAGAGGGGAAGGTATAAAAAGGAGAAGGATAACAGAAGAAATAGCTGACCTCATCGCAGATATGAAAAACATGTCGGAGTTGACGGTTGGTCTTTCTTATTCCGCGGTCATGTTTGACAGCAAAGAAATAGCAGAGGAAGTAGGCGATTTGGAAGAGTCTATGGACAGGATGAAGGATGAGCTGGAGATTTTGGTGATGGAGGCGGCGCGAGGGATAACGAACAGGAGTAATTTTGATGAACTCCGCGGCTTGCTGCACGTTGCTATTTCTTCTGAAATAATATCCGATGCGGCGTATGAGATTGCCGACGTGGTGCTTCGCGATATTCAGTTGCACCCGGTTTTCTTAGCTTCTATAAAAGAATCCGATGAGGTGATATTGAAACTGGATGCTAAAAATAAGGACATATACAGGAAGACGCTGAAGGAGTTGAATATAGAAACTCGAACAGGAATGTTTATACTGGCAATTCGTAGAAAAGACGGTAAATGGGTATATAATCCAGCAGGGGATGCGGTGATAAAGAAAGGCGATTTGTTAATCATGCGCGGTCCGAAAGAAGGCGAGGAGAAGATAAAGGAGATTGTATCTGCTCAATTATAACCTTAGCGGGCCCGCATCTTCAAACCCTTCTCGTTTACCCATTCCTGCTTCACGTTCCAGTTCTTGCGGTTTGAAAAGCAGTTTCAGCACATTTTGAGCATGTTCGCGCGCACGGCGGTCCGCGAGCAATGCCAGTTCTTTATCATGCTCTACTTCATCTTCGTGTACAAAGACCTCTATTATGTGCCGGGAAGTGAGCAGCTGAGCAGCTATAATTCCGAGTGAGGCTTCGTGTGCGCATTGTTTGTCTATAACCTCTGGCCCGGGCATAGCAAATGCCATTACTATGTCGCAGCCTTTCCCCTCTATCAGCTTCTTTGATGCCACGGGTAAGTCTTTCATACCCGGGACGGTGTACCGCTCTATCTTCAGCGATGCGTTTTTCCTTAGTTCGTCTATTGCTGCCCCGCCCATATCGTATCGTGCAAACGTGGTATCGGCAATGCCTACTTTTTTTTCGTTCATTTACAACTTTTTCTCTAAAGAGAAAACCTTGACTAAAAGAGAAAAACTGTGAATTTAGTGCAGGTCATCTTTCCTCCTCTTTACTTCCTCTTTCTCTCAGAATAGTTACCTTAATCTAATCTTTCACCCTTTTAAAAGAGTCAATATACTTCATCTTTTTAATCTCCACAAGCCGGTAAGATTAATTGGCTGTGTTCTTATCACGGTTTGAGCCATTTTTACTCCACGCTTTTTTCTATTATTATATGAATATATAAATCTTAATACAGCAGCCTCGCTCTCTGGCTTAATGCGTGAGGGCAAATTGAACAGAAAATAAATTCTTTTGGTAAAGCTTTTCTATAAGCCCTTACAGGGCTTGCGGGGTGGTGGGGAAACCCCACGTAAGAAAAGGTTTGTTTATGACAACAAGGATACGGGACTTTGTGACAACATCGCAGGCATGGATTTTTTCGGTGGTCAGCTATGACATAGGAGAGGGAGATGTAAAATGCCTCTTGCGATATATTCCCGATGAAAGCGGCGACCGAGTCTCGGAGAATGGGAGATACAGGAAACTGGATTTTCACGAATCTTATGCATTCCTGAGAACGCATCGACCTGAATATGTAAAAGACGTGCATGAGGTTCCAAAAAAGGACATAACTGAAGTCCTGCGACCTGAGGAGAGACTTCCGTGGATTGCCGAGCGTGAAGAGGGAGTCCAAGATATTTATGAACTTCTTGGTAAGGCGATTCCAAAAGATAGAATAGGCATCACAGGCTCATTTTTATGTGGTCTTAACAATCAACAATCCGACCTCGATTTTGTCGTTTACGGGCAGAAGAACTTCAACCTTGCGAGACAGGTTATCGCGGATGCGACGAAGGATGGAAATCTTCTCACCGAGATAGAACAAGATGTGTGGAGGCAGATTTACAATAAAAGGAATCCTGAGCTGAGTTATGATGATTTCGTGGCGCAGGAAAAAAGGAAGAATAACAGAGGTGTAATAGACGACACATATTTTGATCTTTTATACGCCCGGGATTGGGCTGAAATAAGGAAATTAGATAGGTGGGATTACGAAAAGGGAGAAAGAATGGGTTATGTCAAGATAACGGCAGAAGTAAAAAACGCCTCTTTCTCCTTTGATAGCCCTGCGATATATGAAATTGAACATCCTGAGATAAGCAAGGTTCTATGCTTCACTCATACGTACACAGGGCAAGCATCCGAGGGAGAGCTCATAGAAGCTCGTGGAGTAATGGAGCGCACAAAACACGAGACAAGACTGGTTGTAGGCACCACAAGAGAGGCAAAAGGTGAATGGATAAAATCGCTATCACTTTTACAAGAAAATAAATCGTTGACACAGATTAACGCTTGTGGGCTCTGCCCACATTCCCGCAAGCCCTGAAAGGGCTTAATTAACACAGATGAAACGAGCAAAGCCAATGCCACATTTCAAAATTTGCCGCAGAGAACGCTGAGTTCGCAGAGGGAATTAGGATTTAGGATTTTTCACACTTTATTAAGCAACTGTGTGGTGGAGAAGTATATATCGGGGCAGAAGGGGTACAAGAAGGGATTGGGGGGTGGGAGCGCGGAGAAGGTAGCGGGGAGCGGTGTAGCTATGAGGAAACAGGGGCTATGCCGGTAGGTGTGAGAGATGAGGAGAAGGAAAAAGCACTCAAAATAGAGTATATGACGCTTCATGCTAAACGTTTCGGGGCATCACAAAAATGAAATGCCGTAAACCGAAAAGTTTTTTATACCTTATGATAAATAGGTAGTAAGAATAAGTCACATGCTCCTGTACTTGTGTTAAGTGCGGGCACTTAAGTACGAGGCCTGTACTTAAAATAGTACGGAGGAAAATATGAGTATATGGAAGATATATGTATGTCTGAAAATAAAACGAAAAGGAGATGAAAAATGATAACTCCAGAAGAATGGTGGGGTATACTTGGAGCATACAATACTGCGATTTTCCCTATGCAGATAATTACAATAATCGTAGCGGCGATATTAACATACTTTTTGTTTGCCAAGCCCGGAACTAAGACAAACAGTTTCATAAAAGCATATTTAGCATTTACTTTTGCCTGGATTGGCATAGTATTCTATTTGATATTAGGTAAAGGACTGACTGGCAATTATTTTTGGGCATCTTTATTCATAATCATAGCAATTTTATTTGTCGTAGACATATCTGCGAAAAGAATTGAATTCAGGATTCCCCCAACGAAATGGCAAAAATATTTGACTATCTTTTTAATCCTATGTACATTTTTTTATCCCTTAATTGGAATGTTACTGGGGCATTATTATCCTAAAATGGTTATATTAGGAACGTTACCCTGTCCAACAACGGCATTTGCTCTTACATTACTCGCAGCAGCGATACCAAAAGTTGACAAGAAAGTCTATATATTGCTTCTGTTTTGGGCAATTCCTTTGCCGATGTTTGCCCAAATTCCTCGTTTTGGTGTTTATGAGGACTCGATTATGCTTGTAATTGGAATATATAGTTTAATCATGTTAGTCAAAAATTGGAAGCTAATAGGAAAAGAAATAAATGAATAACAATATAAAAGAATTTCTGAAATGGAGGAGAATAAATTATGACTGAGGCGCCTATGGTACAACAATTTTGGGTGGCAATGGACTGGTACAACACGGAATTTTTCCCTTATTCTATAATTATACCTATCATTTTTACGATTGGTATTTTAGGATTAGTCTTCTATTGTTTCAAAAAACCTGACATCCGAAGAAGTACATACCTTAAAGCGTTTGTTGCTTTGATTTATTTTGTCTTTGGATTAACTCTTTTGGTTGCTCTGAAGCCGATAAATTATAGATTAGGCTTAGGGATGGCTTTAGGCAATTGGTTTATATCATTTTTGTTTTTTGCGGAAGCATTTTGGTGGAAAAAAATTACATTTCAGTTACATCAACAAAAAGATCTGAGATATCTGTCTATTTTATTAATGTTCACAGGTATCTTCCTTTACACAATTGTTGAATTGATGACGGGCCATAGCTGGCCTGAGATGGTACTATTCGGAGCTGGGTGTCCTACAACCATATTTTTAAATGGATTGCTAATTAGTTCACTTTCAAGAATAACAAACAAATGGGTGTTAGGAATAGTGTTTACATATTCTGTTTTCGTAGGTGGTAATTGGGCTTGGGGTGGAATTGCAGTTGACTGGCTTTTTTTTGGTTCAGGAATAATTGGCTGGGCAATGTTGATAAGATACTGGGATCGTAAGGAGTAAAATTTTTAGGAGGATTTAGTATGATAACCGCAGAACAATGGTGGGGTATACTTGGAGCATACAATACTGCGATTTTCCCTATGCAGATAATTACAATAATCGTGAAGAATTGCTTAAAAGACTTGCCAAACCTGAACATTTACCAGCATGGAGAAGATTATTTTATAAATTTTCAAGGTTAACCGGAATGGCAAATATTTACTGGGATAGGCAGTTGAAAGAGAACAACGCATTTGAAAAAAGGTTTGATAGACCTTTTACGTAGATGATCATAGGGATTAATCGAGGAGGGTTTTACATGGAGATAAAGGACCGAAAGTGCAGGCTTGAAGAAGGAGAAGCAAGCAATCCGAAAACAATCTGCGCAGGGGAAAGATTCAAGAGGGATGCACCCGATTTCAATCGGGTGTGGAGCGGCTGGGGCTTGTATTGCATAGATGAATATAAATCCGTGTCTTAAATAGATGGAAATCATATTTTACTTCACATACAAAGATAAAATGGAAATAAACGAACTGTTGGAGATTTCGTCTGAGCTAAGAGAGTCCATAAGAACCTATATCTCGGAAAACGCGGACTACGGAGAGGTAATAGCGAAGAGGGCGAGGGACGTAACGAGGAAGATAGACATGTTCGCAGAGAGAGCACTGGAGAAAGCATTGAGTTCCCGCGGCCTGTGTGCGAGGATAATATCAGAAGAATTGGGGGACCATATATTTCCAAAGGGTAACGAGCCGAAATTCACGCTTATTTTTGACCCTATAGATGGCTCCACAAATGCCATTCTTGGCATACCGTTCTTCTGCTCTTCTATCGCTTATTTACCGAAGGTAGAGCACCTCACCTTTGACGACATTCAAGCAAGCGTTGTTGCAACTATTCAGGGGCGGACATACTACGCAGTGAAGGGCGGGCACGCATTTGTAGACGGTAAGAAACTACCACATAAGGTGAAAGGCAAGACAAAACAAGTCTTCTCTATCTACACTTACGGTGCGGATTCGATACCGGAGGGGCTCATAGAATTTCAAAAGCAGAATAAAAATGTGGTGATTCGTGTGCTGGGCAGTATTGCAATGGAGATCTGCCTGGTTGCGGAAGGCGTAATGGATGCGGCGATAGACGTGCGTGGTTTAATAAGCGGTTATGACATAGCAGGTGCAGTTCTAATCTTGAACGAGGCAGGGGGGATCCTGACGGATGCAAAAGGAAAGAAGCTCAGAGAGGGAGTAGAAGAGACGCAGAATATTTCGCTTATTGCTGCTTTAGAGCCTGAAATCCACAAGAGAATGCTTAGCCTGGTAGTTTAAATTTATAGTCGTTCCCATAATAAATTGCAAATAATGAACCACGAGATTAACACAACACTTTTTCTTTTTTACAAAAAGAAAACCTGTGCTAAAAGAAAAAAATAGAATGTTTTTAGTCAAGGTTTTTACCAAAGATAAAAAAGTTGTTGGTAACGCTTTTCTTTCTAAGAAAAGTTTTCTCGTGTAAATCTGTGTAATCTTGTGGTTAATAATTTTTGGAATGCCTGTGATATAATGAAGTTAAATTCTTTTCCATGCGTAGAAGAACCTTTGTAACGCAGTGACATTACAGAGAACGGCAAAGATAACTATTGTCCAGCCAAGGAAAGAGAAGCTTAGCACGCTTAGCAATCCTGATGCTGGGATAGGGTAGGGATAAATCAGGTTGAGTAAAGTTGCCACTATTATTATCAGAAGGCGGTCTACTCTGCCAATCAAACCGCCATATACCCTGCTCAGCCCCACTGCCTGCGCCTGCGTGCCCATATAAGAAGAAAGCAAAACGCCAATAAGCGCGATTGCGCCGATTTCCCATCTTGGATGTACATAGCCGCCGAGGATAATGCCCATAATAATGAACACGTCCGAATATCGGTCGAGCACGTGGTCGAGGAAATCGCCCTTTTTGTTTGCATTCCCTATTTCACGTGCTAAAACACCGTCTATACAATCTAAAAATGCACTCAGACAGACGAAAACGCCTGCAAGCAGCAGAATAGGATTGAACGGCAGGTGAGGGGCGTTACCCGCGAAGAAGAAAAACAAACCTGCAAGCACAGCAAAAACGAGCGAGGCAACAGACAATAAATTCGGCGAGATGCCTACGGCAGCGAGAAATTTCGCTATCTTCCTTACCAATACGCAATTATCCACGTAGTCACGCAATAGCGAATCAAGAACCATTTTAGTTACTCAATATCATTTAAAACTTATAACGTTTCATTATTACACACGAGGTATTATGAAAGAATATCTACTGGGAAACGCTGCGATTGCAAGAGGTATCCTCGAAGCGGGCGCGGGTGTTGTTACCAGCTATCCCGGGACTCCGGCATCCGAGATTGTGGAGAGTTTGGCACCCGTCAGCAAGGAATATAACCTCCATATAGAATGGTCGGTAAACGAGAAAGTTGCATTAGAAGTTGCTATTGGAGCGTCATGGACGGGAGTAAGGTCTGCTACCATTATGAAACATGTGGGCTTGAACGTTGCTGCGGACCCGTTTATGACGCTGGCGTACACGGGTGTGAAGGGAGGGCTGGTGGTAATCAGCTCCGATGACCCTTTCTGCCATTCCTCACAGAACGAGCAGGATTCGAGGAGGTATGCCCAGTTTGCCTGTATCCCCTGTCTGGACCCTGCAGACCCGCAGGAGGCAAAGGATATGACCGTCTACGCCTTCAAACTCTCGGAGGAGCTGGAATTGCCCGTCCTTCTTAGACCTACTACACGCGTCTCTCATGCCCGAGCCGATGTGGACGTGGGTAAATGTAAAACAAAAAAAAGTCCGACAAGCCAGGAGTTCGTGAAAAATCCCGCCCGATGGGTTGCCCTTCCGGCACACGCCCGACAACGCCATTCCGTACTTCTTGATAAACAGAATGCAATTAAGACAGCTCTAAAAAATGCACCATGGAATCAACATTTACTTGTGTTGAAGGGCGATACAGGGGTAATTGCATCAGGGATTTCAGGGCTCTATGCTGAGGAAGCGATAGAACGGTTGGAATCGGACGTTTCCATTCTGCGGATTGGCACGTTCCCACCACCCGACGATTTATGTGCCGAGTTCATCAAGCATGTCAGCAAGGTGCTGATAATCGAGGAACTGGAGCCTGTGCTGGAAGAATACGTGGAAAGAGCAGCGAGAGAGCATAATCCAGAACTGGAAATTTTAGGTAAAAATACCGGTGGGATCCTCTAGAGTCG
>JGI12150J12686_100923_pt1 | contig 41379 bp, 39 predicted proteins | sample ANMFosRound1_FD_12686 | JGI IMG/M metagenome (IMG submission 12686)
TTCGAGCTCGGTACCCGGGGATCCCACCCACAACCATTGCACCAGGGTAATCCCAGGCAAATACCTTTTGAACGTTAACATTAATACTATATACAGCGATGCTTCTGGAAAGAGGATTTGAAAAATGGCAACGATACACAGACCAAGAAGAGGGTCACTTGCATTCAGCCCGAGAAAAAAAGCAAAGAAACCGATCGCACGGATACGATCGTGGCGGACAGATGGAGAAGATCCGAAGCTACAGGATTTTGCAGGATATAAGGCAGGAATGACCCATGTGCTGATGATTGATGACCGTCCGAACAGCATTACAACGGGTATTGAGATATCGGTGCCGGTAACGATCATCGAGATTCCTGCCATGCGTGTTGTTGCGCTGCGCGCCTACACAGACAGAGGGTACTATGGGATGAAATTGATTACAGAGGTGTGGGCAGACCGTGATAACGATAACATCGAACGCGCTCTTGAGGAGGGCACGGTACGCGAGATCCGTGCGGTCGTCCAGACCATGCCGCGCCTCGTTTCAGGGATTCCAAAGAAGACGCCTGACGTTATGGAGACGCTGATCGCTGGCGGGGACGTTGCCGCGCAGTTGGAGTATGGTAGATCGATTCTCGGGAAGGAATATCAGATGGCAGATCTCTTTGCTGAAGGCACGTTTGTGGATGTTGCCGCGATAACCACCGGAAAAGGGACGCAGGGACCTGTGAAACGATGGGGTGTGCAGCTGCAGAAGGGCAAGCATAGCCGCACCGGAAAGAAGCGGCACATCGGAAACCTTGGTCCATGGACCCCGCATTATGTGCGGAGAACTGTGCCGCTGATGGGGCAGACCGGGTACTACCAGCGCACCGAATTTAACAAACGGATCTTAAAGATCGGATCTGACGGAACTGAGGTGACTCCGGACGGTGGATTCATAAACTATGGCATCGTCAGAAACGGGTACGTGATGATTCGCGGAAGTGTTCCGGGTCCGTCAAAGAGATTGGTCCGGATGAGGCCGCCCATACGCGGCAAGCCGCCATTGGACGCTCCTGCGATTAATTATATCAGCACAGAGTCGCATCAAGGGTGATTTAGATGAAAACTAATGTTTTAAGTTTATCCGGAGACGTTTTACGTGAAATTGATCTTCCGGATGTATTTTCCGAGGCATACCGTCCAGACCTCATCAAAAAAGCAGTCCTTGCCGCGCAGGCAAACCGCAGGCAGCCGTATGGTGTAACAGCGTACGCGGGCATGAGAACCTCGGCGCGCTCGCTTGGATCAGGTAGGGGGATAGCACAGATCCCGCGACTTGTGAACTCAAACCGCGCTGCACGGGTTCCGCAGGCAATGGGTGGCAGAAAAGCGCACCCGCCAAAGGCAGAGAAGGACTGGAGCGAGAAGATCAACAGGAAGGAGCGGAGGCTTGCGATCAAGTCAGCGATTGCCGCCACAACCAATCCAGACCTCGTTACTAACAGAGGGCACAGGTTCGAGGCAGATCTCGGTCTTCCGATCGTTCTTGAGGATGCGTTTGGGAGTCTGGCAAAGACCAAGGACGTTTGCGAGGTTTTGCAGGCGATCAACCTCTGGCAGGACGTGATCCGCGCCAAGACCGGGAAGCATATCAGGGCAGGCAGGGGAAAGCTTCGTGGCAGGAAATACAAGAAGCCAAAGAGCATCCTGATCGTGACGTCTGATTACAGCGGCATCGAGAAGGGTGCGCGCAACCTCTCTGGCGTGGATGTTGTGATGTGCGATCGGTTAAATGCCGAAATGCTCGCACCGGGCACACACGCAGGCAGGCTCACGATCTGGACCGAGAGCGCGATTGCGGGGCTGTGAAGATAAAAGACGGCATCGCCCGAAATTTTCCAGTGAAAACTGCTTAGATTCTGTAGCGGTCAAATACATGCATGAATTTGACCGCCGCAGAGAATGTATTAACGTTTGTCGAGATTGTATGTACCTGAGAATTGGTCGAACCGATCTGTTAGTTAATGTCCGGACAGGTGGCGACACGGGCTGCGTGGGCGTTAAGAAAAGGAAAGAGTAGGTAGAGTCTCATGGCACGGTAAGTTTAAATGGCAGAGAGTGAATCGATAACACTTGTAAGTGTAGATGTAGCAGGTGTAGATGTAAAGTGTATTACCTCGTGGAACTACCTGCAGGAAGAACCAATGACGCATAAAACAAAAAGCAATAATATAAATCGAGATCGAACGACTATGAATAATGCACCGAGCGCGCTTTTCCGCGCAAGCACGCTCATCACGGTGCTGCTGTGCACGACAGCATTCGTCTGCAGCACAGCGGGCGCGGCAGACGTATACGTAAATCAGACCGGATGGTGGTATGGCGGCGGCGCGTTCAATGAGAGTGGAACGCCGATACAGCATGCGATAAATAACGCAACCGCGGGCGAAACGATCTACGTAGAGGGTGGCAGTTACAACGAGAACATAGACGTTTCGACAACATCGCTCACGCTGCAAGGCGAGGGCGCGGATGTGGTGAATGTGACCGCGATGGATTCGAACGATCATGTCTTTGAGGTGACTGCGGACTACACGAACATCTCTGGGTTTAATGTGACCGGGGCGGCGGGTTCTTATAGGGTTGGAATATATCTTGGACCCCGTGGGGATCACTGCAACATATCTGATAACATCGTATCGAACAACGATGTTGGCATTCACCTGTATTCGTCAATTGATAACACACTCCAGAACAACATCGCGAACTCGAACGATTACGGCATCTTCATAGATTCTTCGAGCAATAACACGCTTGTGAACAACAACGCAAACTCGAACAGCGATGGTATCTTGGTAGGATCTTCGAGCAATAACACGCTTGTGAACAACACCGCATCGAACAACCACCACGGCATCGTGCTGATTTCTTCGAGCGGTAACACGCTCACGAACAACAGCGTATCGAACAACTCGCTCGGCATCTTCCTGGGTTCTTCGAGCAACAACATGCTCACAAACAACACCGCAAACTCGAACAACGCCGGTATCGCCCTGTATTATTCGAGCAACAACAACACGCTTGCGGAGAACACCGTAAACTCAAACAGTGGCTTGTACGGTGCCATCCAACTGTGTTATTCGAGCGACAACAACGAGATCACCTGCAACTGGGTGTATAACAACAGCCAGAAAGGGTTCTATCTGAATGGAAGAAGCATAGGTAACAACATCAGTTACAACAACATCATAGCGAATGGCGATTACATCTACAACAGCCAGTCGGCTGACGTCGATGCAACGAACAACTGGTGGGGCACGAAGAACAACGACACAATCAACGCAAGCATCTACGACTGGCATGACGATGCTACCAAAGGCAACGTCACGTACCTGCCGAAACTCGATGGTCCAACACCATGCGCGCCGATCCCAGATCTGCCAACAATCATACTCCTCATGCTCGGGCTGCTCATGCTCGTGGGATGCGTGCGGATCGGAAGACAGATGTGAGGATTATGGTAAGGAGAATCGTTCGCACTTCTCCACCCTTTTTCTATTTTTGTCGTTCAGAGGAACGTATCTGCGAACTTTCCTTCTTGCTGTTGGGGCTTGAGCCGAAACTCGGATCTTTCCAGACATCCGAAATCCGAAGCAGCAGACATAAGACTTGAATCAACAAGAGCGTCGAAATAATGCCAACCTATAGTAACTTTGCAACTCCGCCAGCGCGATAAATATTTGTACCGGTAAACGCCATATTATGATTATAAAAGGAGATAAATATCATGAAACCAGATGACATCGCTTCTTACCTGAAACAGGTGTACAAAAAGGAGATCGTAGTAACAGGCACAGGAAAACTCGGCGAGACCGAGGAAGGACTCAAAGAGTTCGGATACGGAAAACCACTCCTCATCAGATTCTCAGCAGACGGCGAAGCCAAGACCGCAGTCCTCTCGTCCATGCGGACCGAAGGGGGTTTTGGTCACGATCATTTCTCTGACCGGGCGCAGATCCTGATCTGGCAGTATGCAACATTTAACAGACTACCAGAGCACGTTCGATCGATTGATTGCGGCTATTTCACGCACGATGGCAGACTTAAATCGACAGGTGATGCAGAGGAGTATTTCCTGCTGATGGAGGAGGTTGAGGGTGTCGAATATTTCCTTGATCTTGAGCGGATCCGCTCAAGTGGTGCAACCGAACTGGATGTAGAGAGGGCAAGTGCATTATCCGGTTATCTGGCTGACATCCACGCCCGGAAGCATGATAACCGGGAACTCTATGTAAGGCGGATCAGGGATCTTGTCGGGCATGGTGAGTGCATCATGGGCTTGATGGACAGTTATCCTGACGATCTCGACTTTATCACAGTAAATGAACTTGCCGAGATCGAGAGATCATGTATCGACTGGAGATGGAAGATAAAATCGAGAACAGATCGATTGTGCATGGTTCATGGAGATTTCCACCCGTGGAATGTGATGTTTCGTGAAGGGACTGACTTTACTGTACTCGACCGGAGCCGCGGTGAATGGGGCGAGGCAGCAGACGACCTATCGAGCATGGCTACCAACTACATCTTCTACTCGCTTCAGGAACACGGACGGCTGGATCACGACTTCAAAAGGATATATGACCGGTTCATGGAGCATTATCTTGCAGAAACGGGAGACTGGGATGTCTTGAAGGTTATACAACTTTTCTACGCGTTTCGCGGACTCGTGGTGGCAAGCCCGGTATGGTATCCGAATCTTGACCGCGAGATCAGGGTGAAGTTGTTTAATTTCATAAGAAACACACTCTCAGAGGATGAGTTCGATTATAAGAACGTTAATTCGTATTTTTCGGGATAGTTCTCCTTATAGCGGTTACTAAAACCGGTGCCGCGGGGATATTCCCATTTATGCACCCAGCCGCCGCCTGCAGGATCATCAACGCACCGAGCGATGTGACGCTACCAGCGCGGGTCGGGCGGGTGGCTGCCGACTGCGATCCTGGAATGCAAAGCAAAGCGCAGAATCGCCGAAGGCAGCGCAACCACGGCGTCTGCGGTGGTGAATGCAGGCGGTTCATCGGGGTCGGTGTGCATGGGATTGGCTCGGTCTCGAACGGGTAGAACGTAACTTTTCCCATTCACTCATCGTCATCGTAGATGCTCGCATCGATCGTGCTGTTGTTCATTCCGGCGCCCCAGTAGTTGTGCTTCGCTTCAACAGGGTTGTATTGATCGATGTAGAACTGCCACTCCCAGCTTCACTCCTCTTTACTACCCCTATTTTGGTAAACCCACATATATTCACATAATTCGCGGTCACATCAAAGACGTGATCGCCCGATCAGCCTTGTTTACAGCCCCCACATCCGCGCCCTCACTCTCCAGCGTGAGCCGCGGCTTATCCACATCCACATTCTCGCCGTACCCCTCCATATACATAGATCGAATGTTGGATATTTTTAAAAACCCCACGGTATTTAGCATATTACGAAAAGAGATGCTGCAGAAGCTTGCTCTGAATTGGGAGCTACAAGATCGCACAAGTTAAGTTGTGGTTGGTTTTTGTACACAGGTCTGGCTTGTGACTTCCTCCCCGCTACAAGTAACGGGGCTTCCTGATTCATCGCGGCTGCTCATGCAACCATCTCCACAGGCGTTAATTCCGGGCAGTCCGCCCGTACATATCGGTTTTTGATGTTGATTGCAGCGTTGTGATCTCGTCCTATGATCGCTCCACAGTCCGGACATCGGTATGTCCTCTGTGAGAGCGGCATCGACTGGATACAGCCGCAAACAGAGCATTGTTTCGATGTGTTTCTCGGATTAACCAGTTCTACGGCTCCACCAGCGTATTCTGCTTTGTAGGTCGTTAGACTGATTAACATGCTCCAAGACGCATCGTGAATCGATCTTGCAAGATGATGGTTCTTAACCATGTTTTTGATCTGCAAGTCCTCGAATATGATTCTGTCGTAGGTGTCTGTAAGTATCCGGCTCGCTTTGTGCAGATGGTCTTTGCGGATACTCCGAATCTTCTGGTGTATCCTTACAACCTTCGATCTCTGCTTATTCCGGTTACTCGATCCTTTCTTTTTTCGTGATAGGGTTCTCTGCGTTTTCCTTAATTTTGAGTCGTACTTATCCAGTGTTTTAGGATTCTCGATCTCGGTAACGCCTACGGCATCGACGGCAGAGCCGTTACCGTCTGATAGTGTCGCAAGTGTGTTTATCCCGACATCCACGCCAACAGAGGTCTTAACCTCCTTTGGCTCTGGGTCTGGCAGTTCTGCGCTGAAGGATGCGTACCACTGATCCCCATCGCGCTTGATGGTGCAGGTCTTAACCTTCCCTTCAATCTCTCGGTGCTGGAAGATTCTTATCGCTCCGATCTTCGCGAAATGGAGTTTATTATCTTCGATCTTGTATCCGGTTCCGCAAGGGTCCGGATATGTGAAACTGTCGTAGCGATTCCTGCCCTGAAACCGGGGATATCCTACCTTCGCCTCACCATTCTTAACGCGTCTGAAAAAGTTCTGAAAGGAGGTATCTACACGGCGTAAGACGTTTTGGAGGATGTGAGCGTACACACCCTGATAATCCCTATATTTCATCCACCCTGATTATGTAATTCTCGATTCTCGTTGTGCGGGTGGCTTGCCCCGCTACAAGTAGCGGGGTTTGCGCTGCCCCCTGCGCCCCCTTTTCTATCAGTTTATTGTATGAGATCTCGTCCAAGAGACTGTGCCTGCGGTATCTGTACTTTCCGTGATGCGAGCTGGTTTTCTGACCATAAAACTCACTGCGCAGCATAGACTGGTCGTTCTTCCACATCCACCACCAGCGCACTGCCAAGTTCCGACTCTATGATGCGCTGCACCCTGCCGCTACACTCTGAGACCAGCTGGATCCGCGCCATCATCGCTTCCCGCTCTTCATAGAAGAAGTCGTTACTCTGAACCACCCGGTGTATGCTGATGTCGCGCCGCTGCACCCGCGCAACAAGCCCGGTCGTGCCTGCTGTGATGTCGTTTGGGCTAGTCGAGGATAAGAACACAGGATCGCCAATATCAATGTGCAGTACTCCCGCGAAGTTGTGTGGGCTCCTGATCTCGATGGTCCGTAGCAAGCGGTTCTTCAAGTCGCCCATCACGTGATTTGATATCCCTGTCAGTGCAATACATCTCATCACGATCACCCGTACATCGGAAGAGGTTTTGGCGGCGCTTCCGCTTCAACAGTCCCCCTCACAGTCTCTGCAAGTTTCTGCATCTCAAGTTCGATCTCCTGCGCCTGTTTGACCAGTCTTTCGGTATCGATCGAGAGGTCGTAGAGATTATTCAGAACCTTGAGCACAGCAGCGGCGGCAATCGGATTCGGATTCGGATCGGCGGTACTCCCGAGAAGACTGATCGCAGGGAGGTTGCGTGTAAAGCACTCGGTCATGATACTGCCTGCGATTCCTGAGATCGACCCCATCTGGAAGATCTCGACCTCTTCCCTGATGCTCTCAAGCCCTTCCTCGGTTGTCGCTGCACCAAAGACTACATGATCCGCGCCTACAACCGGCATTCCCGCAATCGAGACGACTTGACGGGCATTGATAGACATTGCCCAGTCAACAAGTGATTTGCTGACGATATAAGCGATATTCGGATGAATCGGAATATCCGAGACCACCACGATCATCTCCTTCTCCGTGCTTTCGTATATCCGCACAGGCATACTCACCCGCCCCTCGAGCAGCATCGCAACCGGCGGGAAATGTTTCGAGTTGATCGCACCCAGATACTCCATGTCCAGTTCGTCGATGATCTGCTGGCTCGTAATATTTCCTACAAGCCCGATCCCGGGGAATCCTTCAATAACCACAGGATTCTCTGACCTTGGCTTCTCCGCAATCACGCACACCTCAGGAGCCTCTATCATTATGAGTAATGGTTGCGATACTGATAGATAAACACTTCTAAAGCGCGGGCATCACTTTTATATGGCATAACACCAAAAGAGTCGATCCGCAAACTGCCGATCGGTCGGCAGCAGTGACCAGAACAACGCCAGGGTGGCGGAGCGGCTAACGCGATCGCCTGCAGAGCGATTCTATTCCGGTTCGAATCCGGACCCTGGCTTATCGCAATGTTTAACAGCGCAATTTTTAAGAAACTGGAAAAAAATGATTTCCGCACTCTCATCGGCATAGAGATCGGCATGAGGCAGCACCGGTGGGTTCCGTCGGAGATGTTACCTTCTTTCTCAAAGTTGCTTGCTGGGGAGGTTAGGTATCGCATCGACCGGCTTCTCGGATTTAATCTCGTCAAGAAATCCGTGGTACCTTATGATGGCTACAGGATCCACTTCGACGGGTATGATGCGCTCGCAGTAGGCGCGCTGACGCTTCGAGGCTTGTCAGCGATCGGGGATAACATAGGGGTTGGCAAGGAGTCGGTCGTGTACGAAGGGGTGTACGATGGTGAGCCCGTCATCCTGAAGTTCCACCGCGCCGGATACACGAGTTTCAAGCAGGTGGCACGCCAGCGTGACATCGGGGACCGGAATCACTGGATCTTTATCGCAAGACGCGCGGCGAAGCGTGAATACGAGGCCCTTGGCATCCTCGCTGAGCTTTCCAGTGATATTGCTGTCAGCGTGCCGCGGGGAATCGATCACAACCGGCATCTGATTGCCATGAGCCTCGCACCCGGAAGCGAGCTATCAAAGACGAAGGTGGACGATCCTGACTGGTTCCTGGATGAGATCATAGAGCAGATCAGGAAAACGTACGCTGCAGGATTCATCCATTCCGACCTGAGCGAGTACAACGTCTTTGTAAGCCCCGATGGTGTCACGCTCATCGATTGGCCCGGATACGTGACCACGACGCATCCCCAGGCAGAATTTTTGCTTGAAAGGGATGTTAAAAACACATTAGCATTTTTTAACCGGAAGTACGGTGTAACTCGGGACTGCGAAGAAGTAGTTGAGTATGTGCGTGTGTGAAATGCCAGATCAGTCCGGTCGCATCAGTTCCCGGCCCGTCCGTCTTCAGTCATGATCGAACGAAGGTGCTCTGGCTGGCAACCCCTCGGGCCGCTGAAGAAGAGCACTCCCGGATTCGCGATCGCGGGATGCTTGCGACTGTGTGGTTGGCGGTGCGGCTGCGGAGAAGAGAGTAAGTGGCAGTGCAGGTTATCGCGGGCAGGATGATTGATCATTATGTGGTGGAATTCCCCGGCGAATCCGAAGTCCTTTGTGCGAGGGGAATAGGAATTGAGATGAATAAGGAAAGTAAGACACTGTCTAAAAATCCAGTGATTTCCGCCGATTTACTCGATTCGTGTCATTCGTTTATTCGCGCCATTCGTGATAAAATCAGCACCAAGAGATCACGAATGGCAACGAATGACGCGAATTACACGAATTTGGTTGCCATAAAATCAGAGTGTTTTCACTGGAGTTTTCGATTGTTCCGGAAAGTAATCTATTATACATGACTTTCGAATAAATTAAATTTCCCACCATCCCAAATGTCACAATCTTTATATAGAATCTACACATATCTTACATCAGATGTCAGAAGAAGAACGAATGTGTGAAATTCTAAGCACCATCCAAAATATCAAAGAGTCAAAACTATCTATAACAACATATTTTAAACAGAATGATGTTCCGTTCACTCGCGAACAATACTATCGCTATCGCAGAACTCTTAAGAAGTCCGGCGAAGACGGACTTCGCGATAAAAGGAAAGATGGAAATTACACGAAACTGACAGAACGGATAAAAGATCACATAATATCTACAGTCACAGAAAATATAAGCATATCCTCACCTCAATTACAGGACAAGATTCTAACCAAGTTCGATGTGAAAATATCAGAATCCAGTTTGAACGCCTTCAGGGCGTCCGTTTCTTTAACAAGAACACCTCCACCCAAAAAGCCGGAATACAAACTCCGGAAATCCGGTGGAGGCGAGGTTCTTACGTCTTTAGCTTTTTTCACCCATATCATCGAGATATACACCAGAACAATAATCGAGCGAGTGAACGAGATCCGTCAATCTCCATTATTCGAGCAGAATAAAAATATTGGTGAAGATCATCAGGACGTCCGCTCGCGTGGGAAATTTACCGCAGAGTATAACCAGTTGGAATCTGTGCGAGAGAACCGTTTTAAATCGATTGATGAAAAAATTCAGTCAAAGAATTTTTCAGCCATGAATATTTTTACGATGTCGGAAAAGACAATTTCTCGATATAATCTGGCTCTGCTCTGCCTCCCTCTGGTCACGTCGAACGGGAAAACAAGCAGGGTTAATCGGGTGAAAGGAAACGATTTGGCATTCCTATGTGGTTACAATTACAAAGACGCATCGCTCAATAAATATATCGGAGAACTAAAATATCTTCAGATCTCTGACCAATTGATTGCAGCGATAGCGAAATTCTGGGCAGATTTCTGGCGAGATGAATCCGAAGGCGATGAGGGAGAGATGTATTTTGTGTGCTACTACATCGATGGTAATACAAAGGCACTGTGGTCCTCGAATAGGTGCTATAAGGGTAAAGTAACAATGCTTGGTCGTGTTATGAATTGTCTTGAAAATGTATTTATTCATGATGGGAAGGGGCATCCGCTCTATTTTCAGACCTTTCATGGACATGCTGATCTTGGCAAAGAGGCGCTGAACATGCTCGAAAAATTGACTGGACTTTTGGATGATCCGTCCGCTCATGCCCATGTAAAACGGATATTGGTGATGGATGGAGGAGCTAATGGTGTAAAAACGCTTAGAGCATTCAAAGACAGCAATGAATATTTTATCACCATTCTTGATGATAACCAGACAAAGGCAAGGAAATTTAAGCACATCAGGGATGAAAGGAGATATAAATACGGGAATGCAGAGCTTGTTGACTGTCAGATTGAATTATTGGATTCAAAGGATCTGGGTTTCATCTACGAGTGCCGTGCAGTGATTGTGAAGTGGAATAATGGCAGGAAATCGGTCCTGGTTACAGACATACCTCCGGATTTATTGGATGCAAGCGAAATCACGAAGAAATACTTTGACCGTTGGCCGATGCAGGAAAAGCAGTTCAGAGACGCAAAGAGCGGGGTAAATATTCATCGAATTGTGGGTTATGGAAAGAAAGTTGAGAATTATGACAAAATGGATGAAAAACACAGAGAACTGTGTGAGAAGATAGCACAACTCAAATCACGACTGAAAGCGCCTTTAGCAGAGATTGAAGTGATTGAAGAGGAGCTTGTAGATTTATACCGGAAGGAAAGGACGCTTCGTGAAAGATCGAACATCATTGAAGGTAAAAGGGTTTTGGACGAGGCAGATTCAAATGAATTGGAACATTGTGAAGCACGAATCAATAAATGCCTGCGTCAGCAGAAGGCGATTGAGAAGAAGGATAATGATGCGTTTAAGAGATTGAAAAAGTATCTAAAGGAGGAGAAGCGGATACGGGGTAAAGATAAAGTGTACAGGATCGATACGGAACTGGACCAGATCATGACCTGTTTTAAAATGTCATTTATCAATCTATGCAGTCTGTTTTTGACAAAATGTATGGGGCATGAAAGATTTGAATTGCAGACACTGTTTGAATCGATTTTTCAGCTTGGTGGTGAGGCTGTTGTTGATGATGAGAGGGAGAGGATCGGACTGGAGATGAATCCGAAAGAGCCGGAGTTGATGGGTAAACTTAATAAAGGTCTAAGTATATTGAATACAATGGACATTCATGATCTTGATGACCGCTTCGTAACGTTTGATGTGTGACGCGTTTTGTGATATTTAGGTTGGTGGTAAAGTCCAAATCTTCGAAAGTCATGTTATATAGGCAATTCAGAGACAGTAATACCGCAAAATGTTGCGACTGTTGGAGATTGGGGGCTTGGTAAAACTTCCCTTTTTTCCATTTCGTAGATAATTTTATAAACATAGTACCCTTATACAGTAGGATATGGGCAAAAATATCTATCTGAGCAATCGAGAACAGGTGATATTCAACATGGTATCCTCCGTTGACATAGCTTATACCGACGAAATAAGAGATCTCTTTCCAGATCTAAATCCCCATCAAATAAACAAAATCTGTCACAGTCTCTCTTCAAAAGGATATCTCCACCGGTTGAAAAAGGGAGTCTATCTGATTCAAAAGAAGCCATCTGATCAGCCTGTGATAGAGAATCCTTATAAAATTGCTTTAGCATTGTTTAAAGGTTATATCGGCTTTTCCTCTGCACTCAGGATTTATGATCTCCTTGATTACGAGCCCTTCACAATATTCGTTGTGGCAAAGAACAGGTCAATGGAGAAGAGGCTGGGAGAATACACATTCAAATCCGTGGCAATGGGCAAGAGAGCTACGGGAATAACATATTATAAAGATATTTACATATCCACCGTAGCGAAGACATTCTTCGATTGTTTTTATAAACCGCAGTATGGAGGGGGTTATTCAACGATAACGGAAGCATTGTATGATGCGGATATGGATTGGAATGAATTTACAGGATATTTTGAACTCGCATCAAGTTCCCTCTGCCAGAGAACCGGATATGTTCTGGAGTTGTTCGGGGACGAGACAGATAAAATTCCGGAGGAGGTTTTGCAATACTTCAGAAAGAGGATTAAGAACAACACGAAATTACTACCATCGGGATGGCGTACTGGAAAATACATGAAACCGTGGATGTTACTTGACAATCTTGGAAAAGAAAACATACTGTCGTGGTGGCACCATGGCTGATCCGGAGATTTTAAGGCATATATCTGCAAAGACCGGTCTCGGTCTGAAGTATTTGTCAAAGGACGAGAAAGTCTCAATCGTTCTGGAACAGCTCAGGGGGTTGTTTCCGGAGGTGATTTTAAAGGGGGGAACTGCTTTAAACAGGGCGTATCTGGCGAGATTGGGGGTTAGCAGATTCTCAGAGGATATTGACCTGGATTTTGTCTCGGATAGGGGTCTTGATGAGAAGATCTCTGCAATCAGGGAAAGGGTTAGGGGAATAACGGATTTTGATGTACAGGGTCCGAGGATTCTTCATCGAACCTTGCGGTTTGATTGTTACTACATGAATGAGTTTGATGACAAGGGCCGGATACGAATAGAGTTCTATCTCACCATGACCGAATCCTTAAAGGTAGAGGATGCCCTGGTAAAATCTCCTTTCATAGAGACACATCCAACCATCTTCAAGGTTTATTCACTGGAAGACCTGATGGCAAGGAAGTTCGTCGCCCTGTACAATAGGATGGAAGGAAAAGACATCTACGATATATTCTACTGCCTGGATCTGGATTTTGATAAGGGGAATCTGTTTAAGGCATTGGACCTCATGCTCGACTTTTACAGGATAGATCAACAGGGGTTTTCGGATGATCTTCTGTTAAGGCTGGAAGCTGCAAAAGAAAATAGTTATTATATAGGAAACTCAGCCAATCACTTCATACCAAGAAACCTGCGACCGGACTGGAAGATATTTATTGATACATTGATCTCGAAAGTCGAGAGGGTATTTTAGGTCTCGTGCAACGTAATAATCTCATTCATGCTCTCGAGCGGGGGTATGTAATTGACCACGACATCCCATACGATATTGTAATTTATCCCGAAGTAACTATGGATCAGGACGTCCCGCATTCCTGCCATTTCTTTCCAGTTCACACGAGGGTAATTCTCTTTAAAATCTGCCGGGATCTGCTTCGTCGCCCCTCCTATTATCTCTAAACTTCTAACAAAAGCTCTTTTTAAGGTCCCATCATCGATAAATTTTTCATAAGATAGACCCTCTGACGCGTCAATTAAATATCCGCACTCATCTCTTATGTGTTTTAAATACTCACGATAGTTTTTCAATATATTTAACCTCCTTTAGAATATAAGGATCTAAATAAGGGCTTATACTATCCGAAGTGACTAAATCCACTTTTCGATTTAGCAAACCCTGAAGATAAAAATATAAATTTATTAAGTTAGAAAATTTTTCACACTCTTCTTCGAATTCAATTATTAAATCAATGTCGCTCTCGTCTTTCAGTTCTCCTCTTACCGCATATCCAAATAGACCTATTCTCTTGACGCCAAACTTTTTAATAGTTGTGATATTATCTTCAAGTCTTTCTAAAATATCCGTTTTTGTGCTCGAGTTTTTTACATCGACCATGGTTCCCGCCTCATCTGACAATTCAAGTAATTACTTGATAATATAATGTTTCAGGAAAGCCAAGCAAGTATCCACACCCATCTCTGCAAAACAAGAATGTGGCAGGTTTAATCAGGGTTTGCATATTACTAACTCTGTTTCAAGGCTAATAAATACATCATGCCCGGGACGGGTTTCGATCCCGTGATCTCCAGATGTCTCAGGATTTCGGCGCACTGGGATAGTTTCCCTATGAGTCTGGCGCCCTCCCGACTAGGCCACCCGGGCAGTGCATGACAGACTCGGTGGTGGTGGTATTAAAGAGTATCGGCAGAAAGTTTCAAATGTTCTGCATAGCGACATTCATCATGGATTGGGAAGAAGACAACACCAGATGAACACCAGAAGCGATCTACAGATTGCAGCCGCCTGCCCGACCTGCTCGCCAGAGGAGCCGCGGTTGCACCACATAATAAGACAGCACGGCGCCGAGGTGCTTGTGCGATGCGATGACTGCGGAAGCGTGCACACAGTCATATCCAAGCCAGTACGAACCGCAAGCGTCAGGACCATCGTGAGCAGGGGGGAAGATTCGGAACGCTACACGACCGAACTGCCAGCTGACCACGAGGTCTACGTGGGCGATGAACTGCTCGTGGACGATCCGTCCGCAGACGAGGTGCATCTGGTGGAGGTCGCCTCGGTCGAGTCAGACGGCAGGCGGACGGTAGTAGCGACTGCTGCCGAGATCGATACGATCTGGGCGCGGGCGATCGATGAGGTGACCGTGAAGATCGCAATCCACGACGGCACCAGAACTGAATCGATTCGTATGCAGGTGTTTGGGGATCAGGAGTACACGGTTGGCGCTATCGAGAAGATCGGCTGGAAAAACGCAAGGATCATACGAATTAAGCTGCATAAAAGAGGATTTAAGAAAAATAAAGGCGATGTTGTGCTTGCGAAAGATATCAAGCGAATCTTTGCAGAGAGGATACGATAAGCGCATCAGGTCTTGTAGGATTCATCACCGAGAGCTGGAGAAGCTGGCTGCCGTGGATGGTTACCTGATGCGGTTTGAGCACGGCTATTTCCATAACACACTTTCGGGTCGTTCCTCCTCTATTCGGCGCAAGTTTATAGGTGCCGTGGTTCAATATGATTTTGATGACCGCCAATGAAGATGTACTGGGAATGATTGCTGACAATAATATAAAATTCATCAGGCTCCAGTTTGTCGATGTCCTTGGAATCGTGAAGAATGTCGCGATACCGGCTGCACAGATGAAGAAAGCACTCGATGTCGGGATATCCTTCGACGGATCATCCATCGAGGGGTTTGCAAGGATACAGGAATCGGACATGGCATTAAAGCCGGATCCGGAAACGTTCCGGATTCTTCCGTGGAATGCAGATGGAAGCAAGATTGCCGGAATCGTGTGCGAGGTCTGTTTGCCTGATGGTACGCCATTTCATGGTTGCCCGCGATACGTGCTCACAAGAGCGATAGGGGAAGCAGGGAAGATGGGGTATGTCATGAATACGGGTCCCGAACTGGAGTTCTTCCTATTCGAAAAAGAAGATGGCATGCCAACGACCACACCTCATGATTCGGGCGGGTATTTCGACTTTCCACCGGTCGATCTTGCAGAGGATATTCGCAGGGATATTGTGATTGCGCTTGAAGAGATGGATTTTGAGATAGAAGCGTCACATCACGAGGTTGCCTGTGGGCAGCATGAGATTGATTTCAAGTACAGCGATGCACTGACGACCGCTGATAAGGTGGTCACCTTCAAGTACGTAACCAAAACGATTGCAACGAACAAGAATCTCCATGCCACATTCATGCCAAAGCCGGTCTTCGGAACCACCGGGTCGGGAATGCATATAAATACGTCCTTATTCAATAAAAATAATGAAAATGTCTTCTTCGATCCGGATGACGATCACGGGATCAGCGATACTGCAAGATATTTCATCGGCGGATTACTCGCCCACATCAAGGCGGTGACTGCGATCACAAATCCACTCGTCAATTCATACAAACGGCTCGTATCCGGATACGAGGCACCGGTCTATATCACATGGTCGTGGGCGAACCGGAGTTCGCTGATCCGGGTGCCGGCAGCGCGCGGAAGCGGAACAAGAATCGAACTCAGATCCCCTGATCCCACTTGCAACCCGTATCTCGCGTTCGCAGCCATACTGGCATCCGGGCTTGACGGGATAAAGAATAAGATCGATCCTGGCGAACCGATCGAAGAGAACATCTACGAGATGGATTTCCATGAGATAACCGACGCCGGCATCGATACGCTTCCGACAAGCCTAAGTCTCGCACTCGACTACCTGGAATCGGATGAGGTGGTGCGGTCGGCTCTTGGCGAGCATGTATACGCCGCGTTCATGCGAGTTGCTGCTGCGGAATGGGAGGAGTACCGGGTTCAGGTGCACCAGTGGGAACTGGATCGATATCTGCAACTATTCTGATATTGCGCCTCATCCGCACCGTCCTTCCGGGCTTCGGGCGGTTTTTGGGTATCTTCGCGAAACATGCCCGGTCCGACCGATTGGATGCGGTTACAGGGAAATTGCGGCTGGTGCAGACGCCGAGCGATTGCGTGCACCTCGGCTGGAAGATGCAACTGCTACGCTGGCTGGATCGGGAAAACATGGATGGTGGAACTCCTCTCACGCCTGCAAGGTCTTTAGCACGCTCCATCATCGGAAACTACCGGACAAGCGCACGTGTGTACGGATGGCATGGGGCTTTCTGGATGGTCTTTTCGTCCAATATTTCCGGTCTGATGATTTCGTGACCAACGCCTCACGTGCCATGCGGACTGCTTCAGCAATCGCATCGCTTGTCACTCTCGTAACGCCACTCTTCGATGATCGCTTCCCATACCATACCGATCTCAACCTGTTCCAACACATCAGCGACCAGGATGCGTGCGTGCGCGAAATGTCGGTTCGCCATGGCAGATGGCGGGGTCGGCTACGATATATCGCCCCAATGTTTTTTTCCATGAATTACCTCCGGATTGTGCTTTGGTGATCGTTTTTATGTCAAACCAAACAGTCTCCGAATCCGGTTCGTCACTTCATCCTGCATTCGGGGCGACAATTCTCCCAATTCCCGTCGAACCAACGCAGTCGTGACCGTCATCAGACGGTGCAGCACGGATGCGTGGATGTCACTCGTAACCCAGTCCTGGCGAAGTCTGCCTGCCCCGAATTTAGTGTCAGGTCGGTTTCCAGTAGATCGGATGGTGTTCGGCTGCTGATAAAAGCCATGATAACGTGGCGATGCGGACCGACGGGATCTGTCAGGCAGACTGCGGGTCGTACCTTGGTCGCCCTAAGATCATCGAACGGAAAAGGCACCAGGACGACTTTACCCCTCATCATAGAACGGTTCCCCATCGGAAAGTGTGTAGACGTCCTCTTCAGGATCTTTCAGGAAATCGAAGGCAGGGTTGGCGGCTGCTGCCTGAAGCCATTCAGTCTCGCTTATGTCAGAGTCTTCGGGCAGCAGGTGACTTACGCGAACTCGAGTTGGTCCGGTGATGGGCAGCGTTTCGTCCAGAGTGAGATGATGCTGGGCGTCGATCGTTCCTGTGGTTTCAATGGCTTGTGTTGCGGCTTGCATTTCGTTTTTTCCTTGTATGGGTTAATGTTCGGCGATGTTTATATGTGTTTAAGTTTTTCTGATTTCTGATATAAGACTTTTCGGATGCGATCGCCTCGAATACTGTGAACCTGTGGCTGATCGAGTCCATTGGTGGATGGCAAACGATCCCAACCGTTTTTGCAAACTCTTTGTGTTCGATATCCGTAACTCGCCTATCCCGAAAGAGAATCGCACCGACGTCCAGCTTGATCGTGCCTGCGTTAAGCGACCAGATCGTCGTGTCATCGGTTATCCCGCTGTCGCGAGGTCATCCTCATCAAAAAGGCATTAATACTTGTTAAACCGAATACCTTGGTAGGACAAAGGTAGGCGGTTAAATATGAAACAAGAGAAGATCACTCTTTCACAACTGGAAGGCTTTCTGTTTAAATCCGCCGATATCCTCCGTGGCAAAATGGATGCCTCGGAGTTCAAGGAATATATCTTTGGCATGTTGTTTATCAAGCGCATGTCAGATGAGTTTGATCTCAAACGAGAAGAGATTAAAAAAAGGTTCGCTCACCTGGATAGTAAAACGGTTGAAGGACTGCTGACGGAAAAAATTTCTTATGGCGATACTTTCTTCGTACCTCCGCGTGCTCGCTGGCACGAGTCGTGGATCGATGAAAACGGGCAGGAGGTGCCGCCACTCAAGCATCTCAAGCATGACATCGGCAATATGCTGAACAAGGCGATAGCCGCTATTGAAGAAGAGAACGACGCTCTTTCAGGGGTGCTCAAGAATAATATTGATTTCAATGCGATCAAGGGCAAGTCAAAGATTTCCGATCAGAAATGGAAAGACCTGCTCGACCATTTTAACGACCCGCGTTTTGTACTGGTCAACGACAACTTTGAGTTCCCTGATCTCTTAGGGGCGGCTTATGAATATTTGATTAAGTTCTTTGCTGACAGCGCTGGCAAAAAGGGCGGCGAATTCTACACTCCCGGCGAGGTCGTGCGCTTGCTGGTTCAGCTCACAAAACCCGAGAGCGGCATGGAAGTGTATGACCCCACCATGGGCAGCGGCGGTTTTCTGATTCAGACCCACCAATACATTGAGGAGCAGGGACAGGATCCAAATGACCTCTTCCTCGCTGGGCAGGATTCCAATGGCACCACATGGGCTATCTGCAACATGAACCTGATTCTCCACAACATCACCAGTTTTCAGATCGAAAACGACGACACGCTGGAGAACCCGATGATCCTGAAAGATGACACATATCGGAAGTTTGACCGGGTACTTGCCAATCCGCCGTTCTCCCAGAATTACAGCAGGGCGAATATGGAGTTCCCCAGCCGCTTCAGGGAGTTCTGCCCCGAGACTGGTAAGTAGGCAGACCTCATGTTTGTGCAGCACATGCTTGCAAGCCTCAAACCTGACGGTAAAATGGCTACCATCATGCCTCACGGCGTGCTGTTCCGGGGTGGCAAAGAGAAACTGATCCGCGAGATATTTATCAATGCCGATGTTATTGAGGCTATCATCAGCCTGCCGCCTGGTCTCTTTTACGGCACTGGCATCCCCGCATGTGTGATCGTGGCAAACAAGAACAAGCCCGATTCACTGAAGAACAAGGTGCTGTTCATCAATGCCGACCGCGAATACGCCGAAGGCAAGGCACAGAATAAGCTGCGTCCTGAGGACATTGAAAAGATCGACTTCGTATTTACCCACAAGCGGGAGATTCCAAAATACAGCCGTCTCGTGGAGAAGGACGAGATTGTGGAGACCCACGACTACAACCTCAACATCCGCCGCTATGTGGATAACACCCCAGAGCCGGAACCTGAGGATGTGCAGGCGCACCTGATCGGCGGCATCCCTGAGAGCGAGGTCGCAGCTCTGGCTGCTGATTTTGCCCGCTTCGGCATACAGGCAAGCACGCTGTTTAAGTCCGAGCGCCCCGATTACCTCACCTTCTGTTCAATAATTGAGGCAAAGCCCGCCATCAAGTCCACCCTGGAAGCCGACCCCGCACTCCAGCAGACCATCACCGCACACCACGATGCTTTGGAAGCCTGGTGGGCGGTTGCTCGTGATGACTTTGCCCGGCTTCGTGACGGCAAGAAGATGCCCGAGGTGCGGCATGAACTGCTGACCACACTGAAGGACAAGCTCATCCCACTGGGTGTGCTTGATGAGTTCAAGAGTGCAGGAGTGTTTGTGAACTGGTGGCAGCAAATCCGTTATGACCTTAAGACCATCATCTCCACAGGCTGGCACCACAGCCTGATCCCGGATGACTACCTGATAGCTGAGTTCTTCCAGTCTGAAGCTGACAAGATCGAAACTCTGGAAGGGCAGATCAGTGAGGCACAGAGCGAGCTTGCTGATGCTGTGGAAACTGCGCAGGAAGTGGCAGCTTATGAACCGGATGAGGGTGAAAAAGTCTCTGCTGCTGTAATTAAAAAAGCCCTCAAGGCACTGATCGACGACCTCAAAGGTAACACTTGCGACTCAGCCCAGAAGGAGCTTGCAAACCTGCAAGCGCAGGACAAGGCGATCAAGACCATCGAAAAACGTATCAAAGACAGCAAGGCAACGCTGAAAACCAAAACCGATAAACTGGAACACAAGTTGCAGCTCAAGCGGCTCGGCGGTAATGATTTCAAAGCCGAGAGCCAGGAACTGATCCGGCAGGTGGATGCCCAACTCGCCAACCTCGATCCCGGCAACAAAGCCGACAAGAAGAAGATCACCGCCTTAAACAAAGACAAAGCCGTCCTTGAAGCACGCCTTGCGAGAACCGACGGAATTCTTGCCGCCATTGGCGATCCGCTCACCGAGGAAGAGAGCCGTAGGCTGATCCTGAAAAAGCTTTATGACATTGCCCATCAGGAGCTGAACCGCTACCTCAATGCCGAAAAACGCGGACTGGTTTGGGTGGTGGAAAATCTCTGGGACAAATACGCAGTCTCCAGCAGCGAACTGGAAAGTGAACGAACCGAAACCCTGAAGGAGATGGATGGTTTTTTGAATGGACTGGGGTATTTGGGGTGATGAGTGTGGAAGGGTGGCAAACCAAATCGCTGGGTGCGGTTATCAAGGATATTGGCGACGGAGGTACGCCAAATACCAACAAGAAAGAGTATTTTGGTGGAACAATTCCATGGATTGTAATTCAAGACATCCGCAAAGAAATATCATCGTCTAAAACAACCCTTGCCCCTATCGGCTTGGATTCGTGCTCGGCAAAATTGTGGCCGACCGGTTCGGTAATTCTTTCAACTGGGGCGACAATTGGAGAGGTTGGTATAGCCAAAGTTCCCGTTTCTACAAAGCAGGGCATACATGGTATCGTTTGCGGCGAAGAACTATTAAGTAGCTTCCTTTATTATAAACTCCAGACGCTTCGAGATTTTCTCAACGCCAATGCGCAGGGTAGTACGATTAGAGAGATACGAGCCACCTTTCTTCGGACCATACCCATCTCATTTCCCACTGCACTGCCCGAACAAACCAAAATCGCCGAGATCCTCTCGACGGTGGACCGGGCGATCGAGCAGACCGAGGCGATCATCGCCAAACAGCAGCGCATCAAGACCGGGCTGATGCAGGACCTGCTGACCCGCGGCATCGACGAGCACGGCAACCTCCGCTCCGAAGAGACGCACGAATTCAAGGACTCGCCGCTGGGGCGGATTCCGGTGGAGTGGGAGGTGGCAACGGCAGGTGAGGTTTCAAAAAGTCTAGTTCCGGGCCGCGACAAACCAGAGTTGGATGGTGGCGGTGTTCCGTGGATAACAATACCGGACATAGAGGAAATGTATATCGAGGAGGCGAAAACTGGCTTATCACTATCTAAAAATGCAATTAAGGCGGCGAATGCTCGACTCATGCCACAAGGTACTGTGTTGATGAGTTGCGTTGGCGAATTTGGCATTGCAACAATTGCTGCGGTTGATGTAGCCGCCAATCAGCAGCTTCACGGTTTCATTTGTGATCAAAACGTCTTGCCAGAATGGTTGGTTGTCCAGCTTACTGGGGCCGGGCAGCGAATTGATCGAATGGCGACCCAAACGACAATTAAATATCTCAACAAGACGGGATGCGAGTCGATCCTAATTACAGTGCCGGATCGGCATGAACAAGAGCATTCAATTGCACTACTCAGCAGGGTGCTAAACCTGTTGACACAACAACAAAAGCATTTGGCAAAGTTTCAAGCTATCAAAACCGCCCTCATGCAAGACCTACTCACTGGCAAGAAGCGCGTCACCGCCCTGTTGAACGACACGGAGGTCACTTAAATGAGTGCTGATAGACTCATTCACGACGCAACTGCCTCCACGAAGGGTACTATTTACCAGCTTTGTGTGGCGGTGCAAAAATGCTATGAAATGATAGCTGGCCAGAAGGTGCTTATTGAGTGCCAAGGTGATATCACTATTCCCAACAGTCAACAGGTTGAAACGAAGCACTACAGCGATACTTTGACCGATAATCACCCTAACATCTGGAAGACTCTACAAAATTGGATGCAAGACGATTTTGACGCAGAACCCTATACTTCACTCATACTTTACACTACCCAGCAGTTTGGAGAGCGGGCTGCCATCAGTAGATGGAATGGGGCAACTTCGCAAGAACGCCTTGAAATTATTGAAGCAATACATAGACAAGCCGAAGAGCGTAAGTCAGAGCGCCAAAATAAAGCATCGAATATGTTTTTGCTCCAGCGGGACGTTCTCGATTTGTCACGACGTGATAAACTAACTCAAGTCATCGAAAAATTTGTCATTGAGGCTTGCTCTCCAACATTACCTGAACTACACACGGTCATAAAACAGCAATACATCAAAGGGATTTTAGATGGAAAGAAGGATGACTTTCTCGATGCATTGATTGGATTCATAACCCAAGCACCGGCAACGAGAGAACAACGTTGGGAGATTACGTATGATCGTTTCGATAAGAAGGTCGGTGACCTCAATAATCTGTACTGCCGGGAAACCAGAGTGTTCCCACGAAAACATTTTAACAGTGCCAAACTGCCAGATGGCCATCAGGTGGATGCACATCGTGACCACGCATTTGTTCAGAAGATTCAAGATATTGAGTACCTACCTGTCATACGTGAAGCAGTAAGGGACTACCAGGGGACTGTTCAGACCATTAATGGAGAATTTAAGAATTACGAAGTCCCTCCGAGCCGCACAAAAAACTATGCCGATGAATTGGTCGAGATATTCGAGAAACACTATCGCGTCGCATCCAGAAAATGCACGGGTATTATTGCAGACTCACAAAGCTTTTTTGACAGTGTTACAGTGGAAGAACCTCGCGAGTTTGAAGGATTTGATAGACCACCAATGGCGTTTCGGAATGGTTTGCTCCACACACAATTGGACGATGAAGAAAAAGACCTACGGTGGAGGCTCGAAAACATATGAGCAACGCCATCCAAAGTTTAAGGATACTTCATAATAACCCATTCATTTTTGCCCCCTTATTTTCACCGTTCTATAAATCACTCGGAGAAAAGCCGAAAAGCTTTTTACTATCCTACCTCGTTTTACCGTTGGTGCTTTATCCTAAATCGCACACTTTCTTGGTGAGGGCAAAATCGACGAGTTCCCTTAGAACACTAATGGGTGAGAAGGAACGCATTTATGGACTTGATGAACGCATTGCTGAGTATCGTGGGCTGACAAACACATCCCTCCAGCACGCTGTGGACATGGGCGTACTTCAGGTAGGAGATAACCTCTCGGTGAATGTGGTTTCAGACTGGACGAACGACCCCATGTGTTCATCCGACCAACTCAAAGCCGCAAGTAAATTAGGCCTTTTGTTAGAACCCTTCGATGTCCCCACCGTTTATCGCATGATAGGAGTCAAAAAACTATGAAAGCTTTCATCCGCCATATTGGGGTTACGGATCACAATGATAACGTGCATGCAGTGACGTTTGGTCCCGGTGTCAATGTTGTAACAGGGAAATCCTCTACCGGTAAGAGTGCCTTAATCGAGATTTTTGACTTTTGCTTTGGTAGCTCGGAGTTTACGATTCCGGAGGGTGTAATCACCGAGCATGCAAACATATATTTCACTGTTATTCGCTTGCTTGAGACTAATTTAGTTTTGGCACGTCGTCGGGGCGACACGAAAGCCTTCATAAAGGAAGAGCCTGATGATGTAGTAAAGGAAGCTAAAACATTCACTGTTTCGTACTTCGATAAGGATTACTTCATACCTCTACATGAATTCAAGAAATCATTAAAACTACATTTTGGATTGCGAATTACAGATGTCGAAGATGACCTATCCAAGCGTGAATATCGGTATAATAAAGGGAAGCTTCCAAGTCCGTCGATACGTAGTTTTGCTTCTTTTATGCTCCAGCATCAGAACCTAATCGCAAACAAACATGCGATTTTTTACCGGTTTGATGAGAAAGAAAAGCGTGAGCAGGCGATTGAGCACTTCAAGGTGTTTGCAGGGTTTGCAGATCAGACATATTTTATGAAGTCCCAAGAATTGAATGAGTTAAAGACAAAGAAGAGAAGCATTGAACGCCAGATTCCTAAGGCGACGGACTCGAAAGAAAAGGCAAAAGCAAAATTAGAAAATGCTTTAAAAGACTATCTGGCAATCAGCGGCTACGAGCTAAAAATGGGTGATATTTCTGATGTAGTAGCGAACCCTATGCCCGCATTAGATCGCTTGCGTGAAGCGAAAGTAGATGTGATTGCAGTATCTGATGAGCATATAAAGTTAAAGCAAGAGGCAGAACGAGAACGAGGCAAGCTAACTGCAGAACTTCGTAAAGGGCAACAAAAGCTGGCAGACATTAGATCATCCATTCAGTTCGCCAAAAGCTACACCGAAGAAACGGGATCAGTTCCTGTTCCTGAAGAGGCTGAGTTGTATGCATCGAAATGTCCATTCTGCCACACCCACCATTCTTCTGTTGAGCAGGATGCCAATAAATTGTATGATGCGGTCTTGTGGCTGAATGAGGAATTAGGCAAGTCAAAATATATGCTTGAATCTTTTGAAGAGCAAGAACAAAAAGCAAAGCGGGAGCTTGAAAAACTTAAATCTACCGTGAAGTCGGCGGATGAGAAGATTGTCCGCATTGATAAGCCGATTGTAGAACTTGAAAGATACAAGACGCAGTATGAACTATCACTGAGGGCGAAGATTCAGGTAGAGACCGTTTTAGAGCAACTTCTTGAAAAGCCAGACCAGAGGCTCGAAGAACAACTTAAGAAGATAAAAGAAGAGATAGCCGAGATTAACAAATTTCTGGAACAAAACTACAACGTGGGACGGAAACTCAATGAAGCTGAAAAGCGCATTCGGTCTTATATGAAAGACCTTGGCGGTCGTTTTGAATTCGAAAAATCATATCAACCAGTTAACTTGGATTTTTCCTTAGACACATTTGATCTTTGGCATGAGTCTGGTAAAAGAAAAATATTCCTCAGATCGATGGGGAGCGGTGCAAATTGGCTTTATTGTCATCTCACCTTGTTTTTGGCTTTACACCGCTATTTTTGTAGCCTTGGTGAACGTTGCTCGATCCCTTCCATCTTGTTTCTTGACCAGCCAAGCCAAGTTTATTTCCCCAGCGTGCTAGATACTGCGAAAGAGTTTTCTCCTCGTGAAATTGCGGATAAGGAAGGAGACGCCCGAAAACGTCCGGTTGACGATGACATTAAGGCGGTGACGAACCTTTACTCCCAATTGGTCAAATTTTGCGAGGAAACGCTGAAAGAGACCGAGATTAAACCTCAAATCATTGTGACGGATCACGCTGATAACCTCAAACTCGATGGAGAAGTTTCGTTTGAGTCATTGGTTCAGGGACGAAGATGGAGGACGCGTGGCTTTATTGAAATCCCCGAAACGGACAAGTAGATGCCCATTATGACAATGCCATCAAAAAATTGCCCAAACCGATGATAAGGAAAAAGAGATAGTTATGACCCTTGACAAAACACCCCCGCACATCAAACTCGATGAACGCAACCATGTCGAAACCCCCCTACAGTTCCCCCTAAACATGCCAGACTGGGGCATAATCACCCTCATGCAGTACCTCCTCACCGGAAAGGTCCGCGTTACGCCTCTGTTAACCGAACCGCAGGAGGCTGGTGCATGACCTCCAAACTCCCCATAAATCTCAAGGACTTACTTCAACAACGAAAGGTCGAAGGCGAGCGGATCGAGTATAAGGCGGGGTGGAATCCGGATCCGATCATGCGCACTCTCTGCGCCTTTGCCAACGACTTCGAGAACCTTGGCGGCGGTTATGTGGTGATCGGACAGGACTGTGACGAGATGGGGATACCAGTCTTTCCGCCGAAAGGTCTGCCCGACAATCAACTGGACCGGATACAGCGGGAACTTCTGGGATTCTGCAACCTGATCCAGCCTCCCTACTTTCCCATGTTGAGTGTCGAACGCTTCGAGGATCGCAACCTGATCGTCCTGTGGGCGCCGGGAGGTCAGAACCGACCGTACAAGGTTCCGAAGTCCGTCACGGCAAGGAAGAAGGATTACCGCCACTACATCCGCCGCTACGCAAGCACAGTTGAAGCAAGAGCTGACGATGAGCGGGAGTTAATCAGCCTCACTGCCAGGGTTCCCTTTGACGACCGCTTCAATCAGACCACCGGGACTGATGACCTGTCGCCCCGATTGATGGAGGAATTCCTGCGCGAGGTGGAGAGCGATCTTGCGGATGAATCGCGGGAGCTTTCAGCCGAAGCACTGGGACGACAAATGAATGTGGTGGGCGGTCCCGCTGAAGCGGCTTTGCCGAAAAACGTCGGCTTGCTCTTTTTCAACGATCATCCTGAGCGGTTCTTCCCGGCGACACAGATTGATGTGGTCTGGTTTCCGGAAGGGGCGGGTGGGGATCGCTTTGACGAGAAGACCTTTACAGGTCCTCTTGCCCGTATTGCTCGTGACGCGCTGAGCCATATCCATGCCAACTATCTCAAGCAAACGGTCGTCAAACACCCCGACCGAGCCGAAGCCGATCGTTTCTGGAACTTCCCCTATGCCGCCATCGAAGAGGCGGTTATCAATGCTGTTTACCACCGTTCCTACGAAATTCGTGAGCCGATAGAAGTACGAATCACCCCGGAGGATCTGGTGGTTCTGAGTTTTCCCGGCCCGGACCGTTCCATCCGGATGGCGGATCTGCGGAAAGGAAAAGCAGTCAGCCGCCGATATCGTAATCGGCGAATCGGCGAGTTCTTGAAAGAGCTGGATCTTACCGAGGGTCGTTCGACCGGGATCTCGAAGATTCTGAAGGTGATGAAAGGCAACCAGTCTCCGGCACCCGAGTTTGAAACGGACGACAACAGAACGTACTTCCTGATCCGGCTGCCCGTACACCCCGGGACCGTATCGATGGAAAGCGCCCATGTGAGCGCAACAGAGACAGCGCCTGCGAAAACTTCGGTGAAAACTTCGGTGAAAACTTCGGTGAAAATCATATCATTGATGCGTGAGAATCCGCAGGTATCTATTCCGGAAATCGCAAAAGCCATTGGAAGGACTGCCAGGGCAATCGAAATGCAGATAGCCCAATTGAAGGCGGAAGGTCTCATTGAACGTATCGGTCCAGCCAAGGGCGGCTACTGGGTTGTCAAGGAGGACACATGAACACCGACAAAACACCCCCACACATCAAACTCGACGAAAAGAACCATGTCGAAGAGCCTTTTCTGGCGCAACTGGAGGGGTTGGGCTGGAAGGTCATCCGACTGGAGCAGAAACAAAGCCCACAGGATTCCTACCGTGAAAACTTTGCAGAGGTGGTACTGCTGCCCAGGCTGCGGGACTCGCTTAAAAAGATCAATCCGTGGCTGGAAGAGGATCAGGTTGATGAGGTGGTCAAGCGGATCACCGCTCTTTCGGGAACCGGACTACTTGAGACCAATCAGCAAGTCTTAAAGCTACTGCTGGAAAATACGAGCGTTTCCGAAGACAGAACGACCGGTGAGAAAAGCCCAACTGTGCACTATCTGGATTTTGAAAACATCGACAATAATTCGTTTATCGCGGTAAGCCAGTTCAAGATCCGCATTCTTGGAACAGAGAAGCATATTGTCCCGGACATTGTACTCTTCTTAAATGGCTTGCCTGTGGTGGTTGTGGAGTGCAAATCCCCAAAGGTCAAAGAGCATATCCCCGAAGCAATCGACCAGATGCTTCGTTACAGCGAGCAGCGCGGCGAGGTAAAAGAAGGCAGTCCGCCGCTCTTTTATTACAACCAGTTTATTGTCGCCACCTGCCGCCAGCGGGCGTTGTTCGGAACGATCACCACCCACATCGAGAAGTATTTTTACCGCTGGTCAGACCCATATCCGCGGACATTGGATGATCTGGAGCATGGTGCCACAGCCCCCAACGATCAGCAGCGGCTTGTGGCGGGAATGCTGGATCAGGAGAACCTCCTTGCAATCATCCGCAGCTTCACGCTCTTCGGAACCAACGAGAAAAATCAGACTATCAAGATTGTGGGGCGTTATCAGCAGTTTCGCGCTGTAAAACTGGCGGTCAAGCGGCTACTCACCGGTGAAAACCCGCGTGAGCGAAGCGGCATCATCTGGCACACGCAGGGCTCTGGCAAGTCGCTTACCATGATGTTCATGGTGCGGGAGATGTACCGCCACCCCGAGCTTATGAGCTGGAAGGTGGTGTTTGTCACTGACCGCACCCAATTGGAGCAGCAATTAAGCGAGACCAGCCAGAGCGTGGGCTTTACCGTCAAAAAGGCAGACAGTATAGCCCGTCTGAAGGAATTGCTGCCCGGCGATTCATCGGATTTGATCATGGCTATGATCCATAAGTTTCAGGAGCATGACTTACGCGAGATATTTCCTGAACTGAATCCAAGCCCGCACATCCTCATCATGACCGACGAGGCGCACCGTTCGCAGTACAATCTGCTGGGTGCAAATCTTGACCGCGCCCTGCCGAATGCCACCAAGATCGGCTACACCGGAACCCCCATCGACAAGACGGAAAAGGTGTTTGGCGACTACATTGACAAGTACACCATGCGCCAGTCCATCGAAGACGGTGTGACGTTGGCGATTGTTTACGAGGGTCGCACTCACAACGCCGAAGTCTCTGACATGCCAGCTATGGATCAAGAATTCGCCGATGTATTCAGCGACTACAACATCCAGCAACGACTGGAGATATTGGGCTATGGCTCACGAAAAGCCTATCTGGAGGCGAAGGAAACCATCGCCGCAAAAGCCGGGGACATGGTCCAGCACTACATTGATCAGGTCTTCCCGAATGGCTTCAAGGCGCAGGTGGTGGCAACCTCCCGCGAGGCAGCGCATCGCTACAAGGGGGCTATCGACAACGAGTTACAGAAAGCGATTCTCCGGCTGGAAGAATCAAACCCGCGCCTGATTGATCTGGAGCAACTCAAGAAAGTCCGGACGGGGGTTGTGATCTCTGGTGCTGTCAACGACCTGACCCACATCAAGGAGCATACCGATACGAGCAAGCATAAGAATTTGATTAAAAGCTTCAAGCTGCCCTTCGATTCTGAGGATGAAGGCATCACTGGCGAGGTTGGTATCATCATCGTGAACAACATGCTGATTACCGGGTTCGATGCACCCCTCGAGCAGGTAATGTATCTGGACAAGGTAATTATCGCACACAATCTGCTACAGGCAATTGCGCGGGTGAATCGGGTCAGTGGAGAATACAAAGACAAGGGCTTTGTTGTGGATTATGTGGGTGTCGGTCACCACCTTAAGGATGCAATCGATGTCTACGACGCAAAAGAACAGCAGGACATGCTGGGAAGCTTTGGCAACGAAGAGGAGGAACTAAGCGAGCTCTCTGCCAGCTATAAGGCGGTCATGACACTCTTGACAAAACTTGGATTGGCAAGCCTCAATGATCCCGATGCGTTTAATGATGTGTTTTACGACGAAGACACCCGCATGGAATACCTTCTGGCATTCAAAGACTTAACCAAAAAATTAAACACAGTCTTCCCGCGTAAGGAAGCGCTTGATTACTGGCAGGATTACCAGTCGCTTGTCGAGATCAATGCAATGGCGGAGAGGCATTTCCGCGATAAGAGGATGAGCATGAAAGGCATCCCGCCAAAGCTGCGCAAGCTGACCGATGCTTATCTTGAGTCGAAAGGCATCGATCAGAAAATCGCGCCCATTTCCATCCTGGATGATCAATTTGAGGCGCAGGTGGGAAAACACAAACGGAGCAAGACCAAAGCGGCGGAGGTCGAACATGCGATTCGGCACCACATCGACATAAATCTCGACGATGACCCGGAACTTTACGCATCCTTCGCCGAAGCGCTCCGCATGATACTGGAGGAGTTTAAGGACAACTGGCAGAAAATTTATGAAGAACTGGAAAAGCTCAGGCAGAAAATAAAGAATATCCCACCTCCACCCGGCGACTTGCATCGGAAGAAACAGATGCCCGTCTTCCGTATCTTGAGCATGGAAGTCTATGGTAAAAGGTATGGTGAAGATAGCTTCACAGATGACGAAGTGGATACAATGGTCATGCTCACCAGAGATGTCTTTGACATCATCGAGCGGGAGATTAAACTGACTGGCTTTTCGGAGAGTATTCCAGCACACCAGCGGTTAAGGGCAGAAATTCAGAAGGTGCTGCTATCTAATCGATTCAAGGATCTGCCCAACACTGTAAAGAACTATCAACAGATCATCTCGCGGTTAATGGAGTGGGCAGAGGCAAACAACGACATTATTATTTACGCGGAATGATATGGAACCGAATTACACAATCGTCTACTCCAAGCGTAAAACACTGAATATAACCGTCGAGAGGGACCGCTCTGTAGTCGTGAGAGCGCCGGAAGGGACAGACCCGCAGAAGATCCACCATGCTGTCGAATCAAAGCAACTCTGGTTATATGAAAAGATTCGACATCCGCAGAAATACCAGGGCATCCCACACCCGCCGGGAAAAGAACTGGTCTCAGGTGAATCGATGCTCTATCTGGGGAGAAATTACCGGATTGACATCGTTGAGGATGATCGGGATGGAATCCGGTTCGCAAACAAGTTTATTGTGAGTAAAACAACGCTCAGTCATGCCCGACAACAGTTTCGGGACTGGTATATCGCCAAGGCGAAAGAAAAAATCATCCCCAAGGCGAGATACCATGCTAAAAACATGGGCGTGGAATATGGCAAAGTCCTTATTTCAGATCTCAAATACCGTTGGGGTTCTTGCACGCCGAAGGATAATTTAAATTTTAACTGGCGGCTGATCAAGGCGCCTATGTTCGTGATTGACTACGTAATTGTCCACGAATTAGCCCATTTAATGGAAAGCAACCACACCACACAATTTTGGAATATAATTGAAGCTCAGTTGCCGGGCTCCCGGAAAGCAAAGGACTGGTTAAAGGAGCATGGCGAGATTATAGAGGAAAGTTTTTGAGTCGTGGCTACAGAACACCCCACACAAAATCAACTCCCGCCTTTCGCGACCCCGATCAGCTGTTTCGTGTACGGGTGCTCGGGATTTGCGATGACACGGTGCGATGGTGCGTTCTCCACTATATCACCACCATGCAGCACCGCGATCCGGTCGCTCACCTTGCGTGCAACACCTATGTCGTGCGTCACAAAGAGCATGGAGATGCCGCGCTCGTTCTGCAGGTCGAGGAGGAGCCTTAGAACCTTTGCCTGGACGCTTGGGTCGAGGAAGGACGTCGATTCATCCGCGATGAGCAGATCAGGCGCAAGTATCAGCGCACGGGCTATAGCCACCCGCTGCAACTCACCTCCGCTTAATTCATGCGGATATTTCTGCAAAAAATACTCATCATCCGGCAGCTGCACCTCTCGAAGGGCATCCTTGATTCTTCCATGGGATTTATCATCAAATTCCTTGTGTATTTGCAGGGGCTCTGCAATCGCCTCGAACACCGTGAATCTGTGGCTGATCGAGTCCCTTGGAGACTGGTAAACGATCCCAACAGTTTTTGCAAACTCTTTCCGGTCGATATCCAGAACACTCCTTCCTCGAAAGAGAATCTCCCCGGCATCCGGCTTGATCGTGCCTGCGATCGTATATGCAAGCGTGGTCTTCCCGGAGCCGGTCTCACCCACGAGTGCAAGTATCTCACCCTCATCAAGCGTAAGAGAAACGTCGCTTAAGACCAGGAGGTCCTTATACGACTTCGAGACGTCTTTCACAGATATCATGGTCGCTATGCCGCCGCGGTGGCAGACGACATATCCACAGTCATCCCCGGCACTGCCAGCCCCCTCTCTCGGCACTGCCTGCGGCACTTTCTGCGAGCAGTCGCCGAGCGATTGCGTGCACCTCGGCTGGAAGATGCAGCAACTACGCTCGCTGGACCTGGAAAACATGGATGGCGGAACGCCTCTCACGCCTGCAAGGTCTTTAGCACGTTCCATCATCGGAAACGAGCGGACGAGCGCACGGGTGTACGGATGGCGTGGTGCATCCAGGAGTTCATGGGATGGCAGGGATTCGAGAATACTCCCGAAATAGAGCACCTCGCAGCGACAAGAGCAGAGGGGCACAAAGGAGAGATCATGGGTTATCAGGAGCACTGCCTTGCCTGCATCCACCTGTTCGTTTATCACCTTCGCAAGGTGCGATTTCGTGATCGCATCGACAGATGCAACAGGTTCGTCGAGCACGAGGATTCCCGGGTCTGTGATCAGCGCCATTGCCATCAGGACCCGCTGGCGTTCACCGGCACTGATCTGGTGCGGGTACAGGACATCGCGCCCCTCTTTTATCTTTAAGTAATCGAGCATCCTTCGGGATCTGTCCAGTGCGGAACTCCTGGATTCCCCATTCTTGATCAGTGGTTCGGCGATCTGATCGATGATCCGGTGAACCGGGTTTAGCACGTCCCCGTAATTCTGGAACACAATAGCGATATCGTTCCACCGGATCGTTTCCATCTCCGAATCGGAAAGACTGGATATGTCGGTGCCGCCCACGAGGACCTGCCCCGTCATCACAGCGCTTGGTGCCAGGAGTTTCATGGACGCGAGTGCGAGCGTGGATTTTCCGGAACCTGACTCCCCGACCACAGAAACGCACTCTCCTTCATTTATTTTAATAGATATGTTGTCCAGAGCAGTTGCACGGTCATCAGGCGAACCTGATACCCTGTACTGCACATTCAGATTCTTAAATTGGAGTGGCATTGTTCCTCCTCAGTCTCGGATCGAATATCTCTTCTATAGCGTAAGATATGAATCCGAGCGAGATTATAAGCAGTGAAAGTGCGATGACTGGTGGAAGCAGCCAGTTCCACCAGACATCGAGATACAGGTAGCGCATCGCATAACTCATCATGATCCCGAGACTCTTTGTGGTTGGATCGAATATTCCAAGAAACGACAGTCCTGCTTCCATGAAGACCGCGGTCCGCGCCTTTGTGACAAAGCCCATCGCATACAGCGGGAAGAGTTCTGGCATGATGTGCCTGTGCATGGTATAGCTCGTCGGTGCGCCCATGTTATTTGCAGCTTTTACATACAGTTTCGTCTTTAATGAGAGCGTTTGTGCCCGCACCCCTCTTGCCGTGGTCTGCCATAGCACAAGCGAGAGCGCAATTACCAGAACGATGGTGGACGGCTTGAAGTACGCCGCAATCAGTATCAGTATCATGATCGTTGGTATCGCAAGCAGGGCGTCAGCGATTCTCATGACGATCATGTCATACATCCCGCCGATCAACGCGGCAGAGACGCCGAGTACAAGCCCGATCGTACAGGCGATGGCTGCAACCGCTATTCCGAAGAGAATCGAGGTTCGAAGTGACCATAAGAGTTCGCTATATATGTCATAACCGATATCATTGGTTCCGAGTGGGTGTTCCCCGGACGGCGGCTGGAACGCGGGGGCTGAGTAATCCCATGGATCGTATGGTGCGATTACCGGGGCAAGGATCGCTGTTGTGATCAGTAACAAGATGAGCACGAGTCCGGTAACACCGATTTTATCATTTTTAAAATCTTTAAATGGTTTAATATGCATTTTCAACCCTCGGATCGATTTTTTTATACATCATGTCCACAACAATGTTGATCAGGAGTACAATAAGTACTGATACCGTGAGAATCCCCTGCATCAGCGGAAGATCCCGGTTTGATATCGCGCTGTACGTCAGACACCCGAGCCCCGGGTACGCGAAGATCTTTTCGATGAAAAGTGCGCCCGTTATGATGTATGCGATCCTGATACCGATCCTTGTTGAGAACGGGAGTATCGCATTCCTTGCAGCGTGGAGATATTTTATCCTGCGCTTTTTAATGCCCTTTGCACGGGCTGTGAGCACGTAGGGCTCGCGAATCGTGAGCATCATGCTGTTCCTGATCAGGAGATAATCGCCAGGGATCATAGAGAGCGTGAGCGTTGCAAGCGGCAGCACAAGGTGCCAGAGGACGTCCTTGATATGTCCGATGCCCTCTGCACCCGAGTACGGCGTCATTGCGCCGGTACTCGGAAACCATCCGAAGTGCAGACAGAATATCATGAGTGCCATGATGCCGAGTGCAAGAGACGGGATGCCGTCGAGTAGCAGCATGAATGTGAGGAGTGATCTGTCGAACCGTCCGCCACGCCGCCATGAGCTCTCCACGCCGAGCACGATTCCAGCTATGGCGGACAGAATAAACGAGGTACCCACAAGAAGCAGTGTCCACGGCAGAGCACCCATTATGAGCTCCGCGGTGGGTGCGTTGCTGATGTATGAATATCCGAGATCTCCGTGTGCGAGCTGTGTGATGTATGTCAGGAACTGCTCATGAAGCGGCAGGTCAAGCCCGTGCATCCTGACGAGTTCCTCATACACCTCTTCAGTCATCGCCATCTCGTGACCGCTGTACATCGCAATTATCGCGTCGCCGGGCAGAAGCCGCGGTAACAGGAAATTGAGGAAGAGGAGGAAAAGTATGGTCAGCAGATATGCTGCGACCATCTTCACCGCTCTGTTTCGCATGTCAGGGCTTCCTTTTGGAGCGTTTCATCTGCAATATCACGAATGCCATTAGAACTGCGATCATTGCTAAACCCGGCGCGATCGGGGTAGCCTGTGCATCGGTTTCTGTTTCTGTTTCTGCGCCCATGCCGTCTCCATCCCCCAGGAGAGCAAGTTTGTTCTGCGGGATCGGGATTCCTTTGGAGATTCCTCCTATCGTGTAGAACCACTCGACTCCTGCATCAGGATCGTACGCGTAGTAGCTTGTCGGGTAATAAAGTGAGATCGCGGGAAGCTCCTTTGCGTAGACGTTCTGCGCCTCATAGACCGCAGCACGCCTCTTTTCGGGATCCATCTCATGCAACAGATCCTCAAAGAGGTGGTTTAACTCCTCGCTCTCGTTGTATCGTGCTGTATTCGGACTCGGCTTGGACCCTGGAACCTGCACCGTCATTTCATAGAGGATCTTAGGATCGCCGCCGATTGCGCCGTGTCCTGAGATTGCAAGATCGAAGTCCTGGTTGACCACCTTTGTATCGCCCACTTTCGTGTCAAGGGAGGTCAGATCGATCAGTATCCCGACTTTTTCGAGCTGGTTTTTGAGGATCTCCCCGTCCCGGTCGGGCGTGGGCTGTCCACCAACACCGATCATCGAGATGAGCACCTGAAGTTCCAGCGGCTTGCCGTCCTTTGTAAAGACGTCATCCTCCCAGGCGTAGCCAAGCGACGAGATCATTTCCCTCGCCTTATCAGGGTTGTACGGGTAGTCGGGAACATCCGGGCTTGCCCACACGCTCTCAGATGAGATCAGTCCGTAACTTGCAGGCTTTCCATGTCCTCTTAAGGATTTATCCACAAACTCGCTCTGGTTGATCGCATAGCAAAGAGCCTGCCTGAATGTGATATTATCAAGCGGCTCTCTGTTGTGGTTGATCATCAGTTTCTTGTTCCAGTAATGCGGACCCGCTATCACGACAAAACCGCTCTCCCTAATAGTATCCGCCATATCGGGTTTCACGTCAGCAAAATCTACCTCGCCGTTCTGAAGCGCCATCTGCGGGTCGCCGGTCTTCACATAGATCAACTGGTCGATGGTCGGCGTTCCGAGATAATATTCGTCGAATGCCTCGTACCGGTAGGTTCCGTGCTCCTTATTGAAATCAGCGTACTTGAAAGGACCGCATCCTATGAACGCGCCTGCCCCCACAAAGTCCATCGGGTTTGCGACATCCTTCCAGATGTGTTCCGGCAGAATCGGCATCGTGCCGCCGATATCCTCCATGAACGGCGCGTACGGGCTGCTCATGTATATCTTAACCGTGTGCGGACCTATTACTTCTGCCCGGTCCACACTCTCAAGAACCGTCCAGCCGTAGGGATGCTCCTTCATGTACGCTATGGTGAAAGCGACATCACCGGCAGTCACCGGCTCACCGTCGTGCCATGTTGCATTCTCTGCAAGATTAAAGACGTAAGCATCTTCTTCGGAAGAGTATTTCCAGTCTTCCGCAAGCAAGGGAATCGGACCTGCGGTCTCGTTTTTCCATACAAGCGTATCAAAGATGAAATGCATCCTCACGTATCCGGGTCCCCGTGCATAAGCAAGATACGGAGACGGATTCCCCCAATCACCTGTTTTATCTGCGATCCGGATCTCTCGCTCCGCAGCAGCACCGGTTGCGGGCGTGAACAGACAGATACCGATAACAATCACTATCACTGATGCAATAAGTATCCGCTTCATTTCATTAACTCCTCGAAACACGGGATGCAGTGTGGTGCACCGCCCAGAAGCCGGATCCGCGTCTCCATCACAGGTTCGCCGCACTTGTCGCAGCATACCGATTCGTGGATATGCGCCATCGGCAGCGGTTCCGGGGTGATTTCTTCTATGATCAGAAGCTCATCTTCAGGGAGAACCAGTAGCGCATTACTTTTTTCGACGTGTAACCGCTTGAACTCCTCTGCTTCAGCAGGAGTTGCTGTTCCCACCTTGACTTTGGCGAAGAGGTCCAGATGATGTTTGTCTGGTAGGACCGCCTCTTTCTTGATGGAAATCTTAAGCGCCCTCTGATTTTCACGGTTCATGAATGTGTAGACGTATTTACCAAAATCCCTGAAGATCAGATTTCCTTTGCCAAACGTACAGCCGGTCAGTACCTGAATGGCATCCACGCCGCATGAGCTGTTCTCGACGATTGCAACCATCTCCTCGTCTCTCGCAGGTTTCCCAAGTTCTCGCAATGCAACCTGGGATACCCGTAGCCCCATCGCAAGTCCGGGGCACTGATGCCCATGAAACTTGATGGCAGTCTCGAGCATGGATTCCGTGTCAATAGGATTCATACTTTGCGCTGTTTGCTGATACTATTAAAAGTTTTTGTTGAATAATTTATCAGGAGTAAGAGAAAGTTGTATATAGTATGTAATTATTGTGCTTTGGAAGTAGCAACAATAACTACCATAAATGTAGCAAAAGTACTGGAGATATGAATAAAATGGGTAGAAATAACACTTTAAAATCGATAACTATCAGCACAATGCTGGTGCTATCGATCGTAGCGCTATGTACCGGCATCGTATCTGCAAAACCGATAGAGATACGAGCTCTGCCGGGATCGATCACAGCCGGTTCTGATATGCATCTCGATGGATTCAATTTCTCGGCATTACATTATTCTATCAAGAATCCGCCCCCCGGGGCGCCAGTACAGAATTCCTCGATCTCAGCTTCACCAGTAACGGGACGATCGAAGAAGATGATGCGGTTTACACAACAAATACGTGCAAGGGTTCTATGCGGTTTATCTGGTTCATGGGCTGCGAATACCGCTCGCTAGATCCGGATAAGGCGAATCTCTTGAGTAAGATACTGATCTGTTTCGATAAATATGATGCGCCGGAGGGAGGCAATACAAAAAAGACTCTGGCAACCGGCGAGATCTGGGAACTTAAGGAAGGGTACAGTCTTGTACCATCGCAGGTTGATCTCGAAGGCAGTAAAGTATATCTAAATCTTTATAAAAATGGTGAAGTTGTGTACGATGAGGTTCTCGAACCCGGGAATTATTTCGTGTACAACGAGACCATCGACGATGTGGACGACATTACACTCTTCACATGCCACGTTGATTCGGCATTCCGCGGAACCGATTCCAATGTCGTGATGCTGAGCGTGGTAAGGCAGTACTCGGATAATCCAAAGAAGATTGAGATCGGCGATGAGTACGGGGACTTTGAGGTAAAAGAGATCACTAGTACGATGATCCGACTCAATAACGCCAACACGATATCCTTTTCGCTCTTTACACGGGAGGAACTGCTCGGCGATTGGATCAAGTTTAGGGTTTCTGAGAATGGGTGGTGGGGCTATGCATATACCGAAACCGCGTGTGCAGCTCCGGAAGTCAAGGAATCCACCGGAAACCCGGAATCATCGCCAGTCGAGACCGCGGTAGCAAACAACACTCCAACCACCGCGCCAACCAGTGTGGCAGATGCCAGTGGCGACACTGACGCTTCCGAAGACGCGCCCGCCCCGTCCCAGGAGGATTCCGGTACCACAAAGAACGATCCTGCGCAGGAGACTGGAACTGATGCCGCGCATCCGGAATCTGTTCCGGGTTTCGGGGTTCTGTCTGCTGTCGCTGGGCTTTTTGCGGTTGCCTATATTAGACGGCTGAAGTGAAAGGGGCGGATACCAGAGACTCTTCGCAAGACCTGTGACAGATGTTCGCGGGTCTTTTTCTTTACCTATGGCAGAGGGCAGATGTGCCAGATGCCCCCCAATCAGAAGCAGCCGGATGGGTGGGAACCTATGATCAGTTATGGGCGGCGGCATCAGCCCTCTAAACCAAATAAGTTAATATAGAAGGATGTTATAGATGAACATAATTACACAGGTGATTTCATGGCCAATAAAAGTATTATAGAAAAGATACTCGGTTCGCCGATGCCGAAAAAATCTGTAGACACTGATAAGTATCACACTATCAGTCTCGATGACTACGATGAGGTCATAGAAGATGCGCCGGCAGAGACGTATATACGTGTTGCGGAACTGAGCAATCTTGATGGAATTCCCGATCTAAGAAAAGAGATATACGACGGAAATATCGTGATTGTCGATATCTCGCTGATAAAGCGGGACAAGATGATACTCGAACGCGCGCTTCGTGACCTGCGAGATGTGGTAAGTGATGTGCACGGGGATATTGCAGGACTCGGCGAGGATATGGTGATCACGACTCCGACAGGCATCAAGATCGATCGTACACGGCTTGGCGGGCAGTCGACGGCATATTGATATGAAGATCAACAGCCCTCTGCAGGCTTACGAATACCTGCCAAAGACGAACTGCGGGGACTGTGGAGAACCGACATGCATGGCGTTTGCCTCGCATCTGATCGATCGGTCGATGAAGGTCGAGGAGTGTCCGCCCTTGCTCGAGGAAGAATATAACGATAATTATAACACACTCGCCGATCTGCTTGCGCCTGAGATACGCGAGGTCGTAATCGGAACCGGCGACCATGCGATCACCATCGGTGGGGATGATGTGCTGTATCGGCACAAGCTGACATTCTTTAATAAAACCGCCTTAGCTTATGACGTGTGGGACACAATGAGCGAGGAAGAACTGGTGGGGCGTGTCAACGATATCCAGAACTACAAAAAATTTTACATCGGCGAGTTCCTGACACTTGACGCGGTTGCGATCAGGTGCACATCCGGCGATGCGGATCAGTTCGCGCAAACGACCGCGAAAGTGATGGAAACGACCGAACTGCCACTCCTACTCTGCTCGCTAGATCCTGCGGTTCTTGGTGCGGGACTTGCCGTTGCTGCCGATCGAAAGCCACTGATCTATGCCGCAACTACTGAAAACTGGCGCGATGTCGCAGAGCTTGCACTCACACATAACGTCCCTGTGGCGCTCTCTGCGCCAAACGATCCGGATGCCTTGAAATCGCTTGCGCTGACGTTTGCGTCGGCAGGCATCACCGATCTCGTGCTCGATCCCGGGACGTTTCCGACAGACGGGCTGCGGGACTCCTTTGAGAACTTCCTGAAAATCAGGCGTGCAGGGATCGATGGGCAGACCGATATCGCATATCCGCTGATGGCGGTTCCCATGACGGTGTGGGAACGTTCCGATGGCATAAGTGCTGCATACTGGGAGAGCGTGCTCGCATCGATCTTCACGGTCCGGTACGGGGACATCATGATCATGCACAGCATCGAGCCGTACTCGCTTCTTCCGGAACTGCATATCAGGGACACGGTCTACACCGACCCGAGAAAGCCGGTGATGGTTGATGCGGGCGTATTTGAGGTCGGATCGCCTGACCGGAAGTCGCCGGTCTTCGTAACAGCGAACTTTGCACTGACATATTATACAGTGGAGAGCGATCTTGCGTCCAATGACATCGACTGCTATCTCTGCGTGGTGGACACCGACGGCATCGGCGTGGAGGCGGCGGTGGCAGGCGGGCAGCTCACTGCGGCAAAGATCAAGGGTATGTTCGATTCAGCCGGGTTTGATGTGAAGGAGAAGACCGATCACGGCGCAATTATCCTTCCGGGACTTGCTGCACGGCTGCAAGGGGATGTCGAGGATGAAACCGGGCTTACTGTGATGATCGGACCTCCTGATTCAGGGCAGATCCCGCGGTGGATGGAATCGAAGTGGGAGACATAAGAAGATTTCACTTTCACCCCGCTCTTGGATTACTGATTTATATATGTGGGCTGATGTGCATATCAAGGACTTGCACAGCCCTACACGATTCTGGGCGGACCTGCAGATTCCTCCCCTCTTTTTATTTTTTTTGTTTGGATCAAATTAGGATTTTGATATTTTGTGGCGTATGAGGATAGTTGCAAACAGTGTTATGGCAAAGAGTGTGACTAATAGTATCGGATGGCTTTTTACTGATTCTTCAAAATAATAATGCAGTAGTATTATTGCAATGGCATCGACTGAGAATCCGCTGATAGTGCCAAGAATAAGATCCGCTGCGAGACCGATTTTCGCTTTTCTGGTGGCGGTTCTTTGCCCATCTCAGTAGTATGCCCTGTGTGGTGGATATCGACGTCACCTCTGGTGTTGTCGATTGATATGTTAATTCCGCCGTCCGTAGCGATCTGCCCAGCTTTTGGTGCTTTTCTCTCAGTCACGTTTCCAGCCTCGTCCCAAACCAGTATCTTGATCATGTTTCTGAGTCCGGCCCCTGCAATCTCGTCGAGAGCATCGAAAACATTATTTGCCGCATCAACTGCCCCCCCCCTGGATCGAATCCTTCAACGTTCTTTAGATTGTCTGCAACACGCCTCAATATTTCGTTTACCTGATCCAGGACATCTGTTCCAAGTTCATTCGATATGCTCTGGTAGCACTCCTCTGCTAATCTGATCTCAGAAACCGCATCCATGATTTTTTGATTGCTCTCTTCCCTGTAACCGTCACGAATCAATCCGAGTGCCGTGTAGAGATGCCTGCACCCATCGCATGTCTTGCTGCTACAAGCACCAGTTTCGCCCAGACTGCCGAAACTCTCCGATGCCTCGCCAAGGTGGGATCCTCTAGAGTCG
>JGI12150J12686_103818_pt1 | contig 40421 bp, 38 predicted proteins | sample ANMFosRound1_FD_12686 | JGI IMG/M metagenome (IMG submission 12686)
TTCGAGCTCGGTACCCGGGGATCCCACTCTTTAAATATAAGCTTTTTGGGAGGGGAGCTTTCAAATATGAAAATTAGCTATTCGACCCAACAAAACCATTTCGATCACGCGACCAACCTGACTCCCATGTTCGTCATGATAGATTCGTGCAGTTATTTAAGTATAGAACCTGTACAATCACGCCATCGCGTTAGGTTTGGCTGCGCCGAGGTCTTACGTAATCAACCAGTAGCGAATCCGCACATCGATTGTGGCAGAGATATTCCCGACTCATGCACAATAAACCCGAACTCATTCTACGCAAAAGCTCCTCTCATGAGTGGGACTGTTGGCACCATCCGATCACCATCCCTACACCGCCACATGCATCCGCGTCTCTTCCTGCCCGCGCCACTCCCTGTCTGTCGCAGTCCTGATCAGGACCTTGTGCGCAGCAACTTCAGCCTTCCTTTTCGCATCGAACGCGTCTGCGCCCATGGCAAGCGCGATCCCCATCCGCTCCTCAACGATCCATCCGCTGTGATACGCAAGCGGCTTTCCGAAGAGCTGGATATTGGTGCCCGGCACAGACATCGCATCGAAGAGACCTTTGTACATCGGATCAAACCCCTGGGCTGGCGAGATGATCACGTGGGATGCCGCTGGCATCAGTGGGTCGAAGAGCCGATAACCATCCTCGATCCTTGCTGGAACCGGAAGCCCTGTGATCGCACGAACATGCAAGCCACCCTCATTAAAGCCCTGCGGATGTGAGATATACGTAACCATACCGGTATCGTGCGGGCGTGGCGCGCATTCGTTGCCATAGACCTCGACTTTGCCATCCCTGACGCGGACAAAGAGTTCGCATCCGAAGACCCCGACTCCGCCCAGTTCGTCTGTGATCCTCTGTGCTGCATCGTAAATCTTCCTTTCCGCCTCTTTCGCAAGCTCGGGGTCTTTTTCGACAGACTTTCCGATATCATCCACGTTGTATGGAAGATACTCCCCGGCATCCGGGCTCTGCCACGATGAGTGGTAATCGCCATCGATCTGGTAGTGTCCGACCGGCTTTGGGAATGTGGTGACGATGTTACCGCCCTCGTCGAGATGCCGCACAGCAAGTTCCGTGACCTCGGTATTAAACGGGATGCACTCCTCGATGATCGCACGTTCGCCTGATCCGCGGGTCTCGTACCTGGCAGCGTCCATCGCTGCTTCGATGTCATCGCGGCTCTCGATGAAATACGAGCCCTTGCCGCTGCTTGACATGATCGCCTTACTGAAGCACGGATACCCGATCGTCTCGACAGCGTCTGTAAACTCGAGGGAATCGTCTGTGCGAGTGTACGCGTACGCTCCTGTTTTAACGCCCGATTTCACAATTAACTCCCTGATGCGCTCCCTGTTCATCGCTGCATGAGTTGCCGCTGCGTTCGGCGTGACCAGATACCCGTCCTCCTCGAACTCAAAGAGAACATCGAGGTCGATCGCCTCGATCTCCGGTATGATGACGTCAGGTCGTTCCCGATCCACGATCGAACGCATCGCATTCGCATCCATCATGTTGACTGTGTATGCCTTGTGCGCGACCTGCTGTGCTGGCGCCCGTTCGTACCGGTCCACAGCGACGACTTCCATGCCGAGGCGCTCTGCCTCTATCGCGATCTCTTTTCCGAGTTCGCCCGCGCCGAAGAGGAGGAGTTTGAGCGACCTCTCTTCGAGCGGGGCTGCGAGAATCTCAAGTTGTTTCATGGTATCCTACTCCGGTACGGTGTTATGTGCGGCAAGGTATTTATTAGTATTTTAAGCTGTGATTCATGTTACGGCTATCGATTTGTCTGGTTCTTAAGAACGATACGGTAGATTGCAGGAGCACAATCGAATAGGAGGGGATTACGGATGACATTACAGAAACTTTTCGGAAACACGTTATAAAGAGATATGCGAGCGGGGGTGTGGGGGGTTTGAGGAGGGTATAGTGGGGGGGTAGTGGGGTAAAAAAAGAGGTTTTTTTCAAAAACCCGCTCGCATATATGTTATATTGTGTTGTGATACTATTTAAACCTTACGGTTCAACAGGATATTTGCCATAATCATGACATATTCACAGCCAACATTACTATACACGGACCTACCACTCATAGAACATAGCCATAGTCAAAACTGAAGCAATCGAAAGTGGAGAACTTGTGAAAAGAGTATGCGAGCGGGAGTGTGGGAAGTGGGGAGTGGGGGTTAGTGTGGTTAAAAGAGTTTTTAGAAACCCGCTCGCATGTTACATCACTACTACCCAATGCTATATAAACCTTGCGGAGCGTTGGGGCTGTCACGCCATACCACTTTGCGCGAACATCTGCATAGGAGGCGGATGGATCACCGCTTCACCGCAAGCGCATGCAGCGGAAAGAGAATGAGCGTGCCCACAGCGACTCCGGCGATTCCGAAGAGCGCCGTATAATCTACATACCAGAGAACCCATGCCGCAAATACCGGAAGCACGGCAAATCCTGCATAAGTGCATGTATTGAAGACCCCCATCGCCATGCCATGATCAGAACCGAGAGATGCAACCCCCGAGACAAGCCCGACCATCGCAAACCCGGACCCGGCACCCATGATGGTAAGCCCGATCGGGTGGCATAAGGTCGCCACAATGCCGATTCCGGTTATCAGCGCACCTGCCCGGATCAGCCAGCGTTCAGTGGTACGCGCACGACCTCCGATGAGCGAGGTCACCATCGCTCCAAAATAGACGCCGGAAAGTGCAAGTCCCAGAGGAGGGGGCGTTAAATCCGTGAAGGATGGGAAATAAGCAACAAGAACCCCTGTCGCACCAAATAAGACGAAGGCGATCACCCATATCTGTAGATACCGCGCATCGGAAAGAACCGCAAATACACCCGAAATCCTCTGCGGCGCAGGCGGGATATCCGGATTATCGGAGTCCTGTTTCAGTGAAATCGCAAGCACCAGTGCAGGGATGGCGAGCAAGACAAATGTTAGTATTCCGCATTTCAGACGATAGTGCGTAAGTTCGGCAGCGACTATAACACCGAGAGCAAGTCCGATATTGATCAGAAAAATAAACTCTCCAAGGCACTGCCTTCGATTCTCAAATTTCGTGAGCATCGAGAACGCTGCCGGAAAGAAAGCCCCGCAGGCGCACCCTTCGACAAAACGCGCAGACACGATGACATGGGGGGAATCAGATAAGAAGATCAAGAGCCCGGATATGATTGTCAGAACGATACTGATCAGGATAAACCGCGTATTTCCGTACCGGTCCGCAAGCATCCCGAACGGGATCATCGAGACGAGTGCGCCTGCAAAGTACGCGGAGAAGATCATGCTCTGCACAAATGTTTCATCAGAGAGTTTCGGGAGAATCGGCACAACCGCATCCGAGAGCCCCATGATCACAAAGACCGAGAGATAGAGACATGCACGTATCCGGTTCATGATTCAGATATCGGGATCGGGCGGTTGTAAAGTTGTTGGGCAGAAACTCCGGGTCGTTTCAACCGGTAGATTTGCACGACCGAAAACAAAAAAAGATGGGTTTTAACACCCATCACTTAGGAAGCGGCGGCTTACCGGGTCCGCCAGGCGCCCCGCCCGGCATCTCATCAGGCATCTCGCCACCCATTTCGCCAAGCGCTGTGAGATCAGCCAGCTCTGCACCGGTAGGGATGTCAAACATATCGTCCGGGATATCCGTATTCACGTCAAACTCGGTGACCTCATAGTGCAAGCTCTCGGATTTACCCTCGTGCGTGTATGACCAGTCGAGCAGCAGCGTGAACCCGGTCTGCTTATCCACGATCAGATCAGATCTTCCCATGTCAATATCTTCGCCGCTAAGTGCTCCGGCAAGTTGCCATATCCTGCCGTAGTCCAGTTTGACGGCTTTGCGACCCAGACACGTTGTGTCGCTGTCTGTGATCCAGTTATCATCCCATGCGGAATCATCGTTATAGCAACCGTACGCTGCCCAGAAGGGGTTCATGTAGCCGATGTTATCATCGGAACATTCTTCGATTTTGATCGCTGTGCCGCCCTCCTCATCTATCATATACATCCCGTCCGCGTTCTGGAGAACGGTCACCGAATCCGCGCCCTGGTTACTGGTGAGTACCAATTTGAAGAACCAGACATCTCCGGATTTCTTGCGCCATTCCTCAAATACGGTCGCATCCCCATTATCCGCGGATGCGGTTGCTTTGTAATACAAGGAAGTCACATCGATCAGATCGAGATAATGTGCGGTACCTGGTGGTGCACCATCTCCTTGCGATTCCTTCTGTTTGCCAGAATCTGAGTCCACACAGCCGCTGAATGCCATTGCGAGTGCAAGAGCGAACACGACTGCGATTATTCTTACATGTTTCATGTCATATCTCCTGTGTTTTATGTTCGGTTTAAGGGGGTTTAACTTGTTCTCTCCATGCTATAATAACTCTGCTTCTTTTTTGGGGCTCGTTTTGTTGCCACCTGAAGCGATGCATTGCGTCGCGCTAAAAGGCATTTGTAAGAAATGCATACCACAATTCCTCAAAGCACCCGGACATCGACTTCGCCTTCTATCAGCGTCACATCCTCTCCGATCGCAACCAGACCGTCCGCGTATGCAATTGACGTGATTAGACCGGAGTCCTTAAACGTGAGATATAGCGACCCCGTCCACCAGTTTAACCGGAAGATAGCGGCGCTTGTGCTTGTCTCTGACCTCGTCTTCGGAACAGAACCGAGCTGGCAGGATCCCGCAACATACTCGTTTGCACACGGCGGCAAGGACGGGTATCCGTATCCTGTGGACCGGGATACGTATGATCAGACGATCGAGGTGCTGCGGGATGCGATCGAGGGTGTGGAGATCGGGCGGGAGGAGATGTATCGGGTGATACGGCGGCTGGGGGAGTTTGTTTGATTGATGGGTGGCAGATATGCTCTGCTATTACAAACCATGCACTGATGCGCAATACCGCAATGCCGATGAGCACATTGATGGCTGTTTTCATTTACCCAGTCTCTACTTCTCTAAAAGTCACGTACCCCGTGATAAATCACGGGGCATCGTGGGGAGGAGGTCGGGGGTTGATGCAAGCGTGGACGGAGGTGGGGTTGTGAATGGGTGGTAGTGTGGAGTATGTCGTTTTCGGAACTTGGTGGGTTCGGAAGTACTGAAGTTACGAAAACGTTTAAGTTAAAATCGAAAGAACCTAAATACGATGAATTCTGATAATTGGATGAAATTCAGAGGTTACATTAGAGCAAACATTGAGTGGTTTCTTACAGTAATAATTGGAATAGTTTTATCAACTACTGTTATCGATATAAAAAATAGTATATTAAAATTTGAAATAATGCTTGCCATCGTTGTAATCGCATCATTTGGTCTTTTATATAAGTATGGTATCGATTTTTACAAAGATTATAAAAAGATTATACAATCTGAAAGAGTCCCCATGGATGCGATTTTGAAAATAGAAAATAAAAAAGTGATGTTTGATGATGCGACTTTCGCCGAAAATGCGGCTGATGTGAAAATTTTTCGACAGTTATACAATAATATGACGGTTTCAAATAAAATATATGCCCGTTATAAAATTAAGATACAATCACGTGATGATGTACCTCATTTAGAAGATATTACTCTGACCAGAGGAAACAATACGACGACGGTGAGCAAGCTTGATCAAGATATTACGCAACCAAAACAATGTCTTGAGATCGATCGTGATGAATTGAATATTTCCGAACCATTTAAAAAAATTGTGGAATTTTTTGTGCCCCTTTATCTGAAAGCTGGGAAAACTTGTAATTTCGAATTAATCTATCGAACAAAAGCATATAAAAATGCGTTACAAGGCAAAACAGATTACATTCAAATAAGAGTGAATCGAATTACTAACCAATTAAGAATTGAGGTAATATTAGAAGGGGGAATGAAAAACAAGTTTAGGGTAAGTCCGTGTGTAGAAGAAGATGGATCTAATTTATCACATAAAATATTTGATGCTTCTTTAGAACGTATGCAAAAAACTGAATCACAATTAAAAAGACAGCCAGAATATAATGGTGATAGTGCAATATGGGAAATAAAAAATCCTAAAATAGGGTATAGTTACCGAATGTATTTCAGGCTATTGCCGAAATACACTTAATTTTCATCCTCTTCCTCAACAATTCGCACACCCATGATCATCATGTATCTCCTCGATCTCTATTTAATCTATCGTTATTATGTGATTTCTCAACATATCCACTGTGACAAGCCGACAATAGCACCATGTGTTTATCATGTGGATCGCGTTGCATCATGTAACTGTGGTCAGAGCAGGCATAATACTTAAACTTAACCATATGCACCACTCCACAACCCGCATGATCATCAGCGCATCAACTGACGTGACATGTCTATTCTGATTGTCCATGTTACGGTTCACCCCACAAAACCTCTGCCTCGCGTAATTCGCCCCCGACCTCCGCGTAACATCAACGCCAGTCTCCCGAAGTCACCAAACCCCGCACTAAAGTACAGAGCCTGTATAGCGCGTTTTCGCATTCGGAGCCTCCTGATTCTGTATGTACTTCTCCACAACCTCCCACCCATGACCAACCGAGCCATGGAAGCAGGATGGCGCCCACAGACCTTTGCCGCACCACTTCTTGAGATGTGGAAATGCTTCGCGCAATTCTCTGCTGCTCCTTCCTTTTATCCTCTTGGCTATAAAGCTTACAGAATATTTCGGGGGGTATTCTATAAAGAGATGGATATGATCCACATTCACCGCCATGTCAATGATTTCGATTTTCATCTCTTTGCATATCTTCCGGATAATCCCCTCTACCGCGAGCGCGACATCTCCGACCAGAATTTTTCCGCGATACTTCGGCGAGAAGACCATATGGTCGGTCAATAGCGATACTGTATGCCGGTCGTGTCGGAGTTCCTTGCGCTCCATACACACTAACCAAACACACATTCTATATAAAGTTTGCGTAATATCTTAGCAGAAATTTTATAAAAACGGCAAACCAAATAGAACCACCAAAAAACAAAAGCGCGCGGCAAAGCGCCCTCCGGCACCATCCCGCAAACTCTATTGCGCCATAAGCAACCGCGCCATATCCTCGAGATCATACAGAATAACATCCTCTTCTTCCGCCCTCTTCCTGAAACTCTTCGCAAAGACCATATAATATTCCTTCTCGCTTCCGACCGGGACGAACCCAGACTTTCCCCTGAGATCCCTGATAATTTCAGGAGCATCAACATTATCACGCCATTTACACTCGCAGAAGATGGTACTCTTAATTCCCTCATTTAAAGCAACGACATCGATCTCTTTCTCCTTATGCCACCACCTCCCAATCTTAGTAAACCGAAACGGCAGAAGTTCTCGCTCATTCAGAACCTCAAGGATCTCCTGAACTATCGCCTCAAAGTGCTTGCCCACATACTGGTTAAACTGCGGCTTTATGCCCTCGGCAACCATTCTCCCCCTTCCCTTCTCTATCTCCTCCATCGCAGGATATACAAACCTGAACCAGAAATCAAACAGGTTATCCGCGAGAAAATGCATCCCTTTCCTGCTTTTGTGGCTTTCGGTCACAGGCACCATGCGGTAGACCAGTTGCAGGTCACTTAAGATGGATAGGTACTTGTTCACGATGCTTATGCTGATGCCTGTGTCATTAGCGATAAGTCCGATTCTGTGATTGCCTTTCGCAATCGAAAGAAGGATTGAAAAATAGTATCTGGGTTCTGTCAATTCCTGCCTCAACACAAATTCAACGTCCCTGTAAAGAAACGAATCTTCTCTTAGAATATTATCTTCTATATTCGTAAAAATATCCTTTTTCGGGTCAGTCTCTATGATATAGGCAGGCGTTCCGCCAAAGACTGAGTAAAACTCTACCGCTCGCTCAAAGTTCCCTACATAATCCAGTGTGTGGGTAAACCGGATCTGCTTGAGGAGAAGTTGCCCTGTTCTTCTTCCATAAAGCGGACTTTCGTAGCCCATCACCTTCGACTCCATCATCGAGATGCTTGAACCGCAGAGTATCAGGAATATCTTCGTTTTCGTAAGCTTGTTGTCCCAGTAATCCTGCAAAATGGAAGAAATTGCAGGATCTTCTTTGGTCAGGTACGGAAACTCGTCTATGGCTACGATTATCCGCTCATCGGATTTTCCGTACAGATATTCAAAAAATCCGTCCCATCCTTTGAATTCAGTCTTTTTCAGGAGTTCGTCGCTGAAGAATTCCCCAAGTTTTTCTGCAAATATCCGAAGCTGGAGGGTCTTTGATTCTTCCCGGGCAAGAAGGCGGATGCCGTTATCTTTTATGAACTGGTCGATGAGTTCGCTTTTTCCGATTCTTCGCCTGCCGTAGATGACGACAAACTCGGCTCTGTCGCTGCTCGACCTTTCTTTGAGGAGTGATAATTCGCGTTCCCGGTCTATGAATACACTCATAAGTATTATACTTGAGAGTGTACTATATATGGCTTGTGGCGGGACTGTGAGCCCATAAGGCAGGATCGTTCCTACGCAATTGTCATGACGCGCTTGTCCCCAGCCCGAATGCATCCGCCAGTTCCGCGCCCGTTTTCCCGATCCCGAGCAGACGGTCCTTGACTGTTGAGATCGACATGTATTTCTCAGTCCTTGTACCGTCGTCCGATTCGATCTTTATCACGAATTCGTCCTTTGCCGCCCCGTGCGCGATACATTCGTTTGCGAATCTGCCGTATTCCGCGAGCATGACCTTCAGCGCATCAGTGACGAGCGGTTCTCTGACCACATTCATACCATTAAACGTCAGTCTCACAAGCGTCGCAACCTCGCGTTTTTCAGTATCCAACACATAACCGATCACCGCGTGCATGAGACCAAGAATCCCATCGCTATCGATCTCTTGTGATATCGATTCGTCTCTTGTCAGATTGACTGGCTCTGCACCGTCATACACTATCGAATAATCATTGGTGGCAGGTTTCATCTCGATGCGGACTATTTTTGCCCCCCTTCTGTCCTTAAATTCTGCGGTTATCTGGTTATTCGAGTATGCGACGTCAGTCAAACGGTGATGTGACATGTCCAGCATCTTCACAGCATCTTCACTGTGGAATAGCCCTGTCTTTCTCGGTACCGGAATTGCGAACGAACCTACCAGATGCTTCACAATGACCGCATCCTTAAACCGCAGTTCATAAGCGAATGATAGCTCGCCAAGATCTGCTTTGAACTCCCCGTGGAGCCTTTTCTTCCCCTCCGAGTCGAGCGAATACACATATCTTGCGCCATATACTCCGAATTCGAGAAACGGACTGATTATCTTGCAGATACGCTCCGAGTCGAGGTCGATCTTCTCAGCCAGATCAGTTAGTGACGCATCAGACTCAGAATCGACCTTTGCCTTCTGCTGATCCACGCAGGATGCACATACCTCTGTGATTGCATTCTTGCAGACCTGTATCTCGTCAGTGCCGCCATCCCTGACGAGCTCGTTTAACTGCATCGTCACATTGCTTTCGAATGTTCTAAGCCCGCTAATTTTCCTATCCTTCGCACGGTGGCTCTCTTCCACTTCGTTATTAGCCGAGATAATCTCGTCTTCAAGCGGAACTACCGCCGCGGTCACATCCAGCAGAGTCTCCAGATCGTGAATGAAATCACGCTTCGAGGGGAGTTTTACAGAGTCCTGATATAGATATTTCATCATAACACCATCCGTGCAATTCCGTACATATCATCGTACACCCGTTCTCCGGCGGTGCCTGATATCTCGAATATGACAGCTTCGGTTGTGAGGTACGTATCGACGCTATCACGCAGACAGCCGACGGTCACGTCGTTTCCCTTGCCAAGCGCGGCATGGAGATGGATGCTCGGGTTCCCGTTCTTCCGGAGGATGTTTCCGATGCCGAGTATCTCGCAAGCGCCCGCGATTGAGTGCCACATCGGATCCGGCGGGACAGTATCCTCCTTCGGTCCGGTTACGATCTGCATATTCTTAACAGCACCTATCAGCATGAAGAATGCCTGCTCGATCTCTTCCGATCTTGCAAGTTTGACGAGTTCGGCAAGCAAATCCTCATCATGATCGATGCGTGCAACGAACACCCTGCCAATCGAGCCCGCTGTGTAGTCCATCTCACCCTCATCCGGTCACGGGCAGGTGCTTCTTTATACCATCGATCAACTCTCTGTGACCGAATGGCTTGGTGATGTATTCATCGACACCGATAACATGCAGACCGATCATCTTATCGATGGACTGCGCCTTCGCTGTGAGCATCACCACTGGAATATCCTTCGTTTTATCGTTTTTACGGATTGATTCGTACACGCCCCATCCATCGATATCTTCCATCATAATATCCAGCAGGATCAGATCGGGTTTTGTATCTTTGAGCATGTCCAGCGCATCTCTGCCGCCGTACGCTGGTAGCACCTCATAACCCTCATTTTCAAGCACCAGTGTGATCAGGTCTACCGTATCCGGTTCATCGTCCACAGCCATAATCCTTACACTCATGTAATAGATACGTTTTGTAGTAGATACATAATAAAGTAATCTGTCATCATGGGATAGAAACGTTTATGTGACATCGCCAGAGATAGTAGTACCAATGGCTAAAAAGAAAGCAAGCGGCAGCGGACTCATGTCTTCTGCGGGTCTGATGAGATATTACGATGCAGACGAGACCGCGGTACGCATCAATCCAAAGACCGTGGTTATAATCGCTGCTGTCGCTGGCATACTCGCGATCAGTCTTGGGTTTCAGTACGGAACTTGGCCCGGTTAAAGGTACTTCACCATGTATGCGCCCTCGCGTACATAACCGCGCGTCCTGTAGTACTCACGCACACCGATACCGCTTGTAACCGCGATTTTTGAAAATCCGTGCTTGGACGCAAGATCCTCTGCAGTAGCGAGCAGTTCACGCCCGTAGCCCCTGTGCTGCCACTGGTCCCTGCGAGGGCTGGATTCTGCACCCAATGATACCATCCACCCGTACACCACCAGTTCACGCACGAGAGCAGCGTCTGCAAGTTCTATCCGGTGCGGAGAATCCGGGAACCGTAGCCGCAGAAAACCGATCAGGATATTGTTTTTCACATCTTCAAACGATATGAAGTGCTCGGTTCCGCCGCATGCACTGTACGTCTCGACCAATAATTCAATCTTCTCAGGTGCCCTTCCGCGCAGCGATGCATGTCCGACCTCGCGGCACCTGATGCATCTGCATGACCTGCCCATCGACCTGAGCCGCTTTTCTGCAAGCTGGCGGATATTGCTCTTTGTGACGCCTGCTGCGATCTGCTGCGCGGGAATGTCCCGCTGGATCCGCTGCAGTCGCACCCAATTCGGAAGCACGCTCTTAATATCTGCGAGCAGCCCGATCGCTGATTCATTGTCAAGCGAGTGGTAGCTTCCCTCCTTCCACCATCGGTGGAGCACGGTTCCCTCGGTTACGAGCGTGGGATAGATCTTCAGGTGGTCAGGGCAGAATAAAGGATCGCTGAAGAGTGTCTTGAACATGTTGAGATCATCGTTGGCATCAGATCCGGGAAGCCCGACCATTATATGGAATCCGACCTTAAGCCCGCTCTCGCGCAGACGCTTGTTGGCAGCGATCGAGTCCTGCACGGTATGCCCGCGATCGATCTTCTCGAGTACGCGGTCATAGATGCTCTGAACCCCGACTTCCACCTTCGTTGCGCCCATCTCGAGCAGGCGATCAATCTCCACGGTGGACAGATGATCAGGGCGGGTTTCGAAGGTAATTCCGATATTCCTGACCGCGGCAGTCTCGTTTGTGGCAATCACGGATTCGATATTGTGATCGATATCGATATCCTGATCCGCCACGCCCACGCCGCCGAAATCATTCATAGCCGAAATCGACTGCCCGACGAACCACTGCTGGTAATCCGGCGGACGGGCTGTGAACGTCCCGCCCATCACGATCAGTTCGACCTTGTCGACCGGATGCCCGATGCTCTGCAACTGCCGCAGCCGGACTGCCACCTGCTCGTACGGGTCGTAGTCGCACTGGATCGCACGCATCGTGGCTGGCTCCCGTCCCATGTAACTCTGTGGTGTCCGGAATTCGGATGCGGGACCGCCCGGGCACGGGATACATGCGCCATGCGGGCACGGGTACGGCGAGGTCATCACCGCGACCACGGCAACGCCTGATATCGTGCGGACTGACTTTCGCTGTAGCAGGTGGATCGCGCGGGCACGTTCATCAGCAGAGCAGAGCAGAAGGATCTCCGAATTCTTTGGGAGACTCGGGAGTTTGTACTTTGCGCTGACCCGCTTCTTTGCGGCATCGAGCTCGCGATCGCTCGTTATCTCGTGATTCAGGATCTGCTCAAGGATCTCGCGGCAGGCTGGTTCGAACATTTGTGTATCCGTATCATCCTGTTTGCGTCTTAACGGTCGCGTGGGTTATGGGAGTTGTTTGCTTGGGTCAGGGCTGCGAAGTGGCATAATGAAACCACGAGACACCAGAAAGATCACCCGCCGAGTTCCACGCTCGCTCTCCGGTTCGCCCAGCACTGGATGTTCACAGCAACAGGAAGCGATGCGGTGTGGCAGTGCGCATACTCGACATGCACGGCAAGCGCGGTGATATCTCCACCAAGCCCCATCGTGCCGATGCCGAGTGAATTGATTGCATCAAGCAGTTCCAGCTCGAAATCGTCCATAATATAAGCATCAACGGTAGAGCCGTTAACGCAAGCGCCGACGCCGGAGGCGTTATTGTAGATTTCACGCAGTAACGCCTTCTTTGCCAGGCGGGCTGCCTTGTCAAAGGATCCACCGATCCCGACGCCAACAACAATCGGGGGACACGGCTTTCCTCCGGCATCTGCGACTGCCTCGAGGACGAACCGCTTGATATCTGTTACCTGCGAGGGGTTAAGCATCGCAAGCCGGCTCACATTCTCACTTCCGGCACCTTTCGGCATCACAGTAATTCTTATGCGGTCACCCTCATTGATATCGAGAATGATGTCAGGAAGTCCGATACCAACGTTTCCGGACGGCTCTCTCGTGACCGGATGCACCGCGTTTGGTCTGAGCGGCACGATCTCGGTTGCTTTTGTAACACCGGCACGTATCGCATCCTTAATATTAAAATCAATCGCGCAATCCCTTCCGATCTCGACAAAGAATATCAATATCCCGGTATCCTGGCAGATCGGAACCATCCGCATCGCCGCAAGTTCGATGTTCTCAAGAATCGCCTCGATCTGCGCTCTTGCGGTGGGATCGGTCTCGCGCCCGTGCGCATCCGTTAGTGCTGCCGTCACGTCGTCAGGAAGCTGGGTCTCAGCTCTTAGAAGCAGGTCAACGACGCTCTGCGCCACGTCCTCGTACGTAATATCTCTGTCCACGCCCATGCCGATCCCTCCTACTGCGTTTGTCTCTCCTGCTTCGCGGTCTTGCAAACTGCTTTCGTCCTCTATTTCTGTCGGATCTTGCATGTTTCTTACCCTTCGCTATCTTTACCCCTACTTTTGCTTCCGTTTCCGGCTTTCCGACCTCTTTCGACTTTCCGATCGCTTCTGGATTTCTTGCTTCTTCCACCTCGCTTACAGTCTCCTCGACCACGATGCCGCGGGGCGCGTCCATCGTGCCGTCCACTACCGCGCTGCGATGGATATTGATAGCCCGTGCATGGAGATCGCCAAGTACGTGGTTGCCACTACCGATGCTGATGTTACCGCTCGCATCAATGTTCCCATGAACAGTACAATTTTCACGGATTGTGACGTCTTTAGCCCTGATGCTTCCGAATAAGGTCGTGTTGCTGCCCATAGATACTGATTCTGCACGGATATTACCTTGCAGCCGGCAGTCGCCTCCGATATGTGCGGGCTTGCCTGTTTCGATCGCGCTGAGCGTGATTCTGGATTTGGCAGGCAGTACCATCATCGGGGCATTGGCACTATCCGAATCATCGGAAAATAGATCATCCAATGCTCTTTCCACCTCTTCGTCCTTACCGCTGCGTATCAGCTCACTCAGGTACAGATACAGGAAGATGATGAGCGGTATCGGGTTTCTGATCGTGATCCAGCCCTTCGCCTCGAACCCGTCCTTGATAGATACATGATCCCCGATGTCAAGATTGCCTGCAACAGCGAGTTTGCCATCGATCTTCGTAAACTCACCAAGATGGGCGTCGCCATTCGCACGCACCGTGCCTCCGATCTCAGACCTGCGGTCGATGTAAACATCCGAACGTGCAGAGACCTCGCCATATATCTTCACGTGCTCACCGACCGTGATCTCATCTGCGATGATTCCGTATTCGATGCTGGTGCCACCACCGATGATCGCACCGCCGTCAACCACAATGGTACGCGCCTCCATCCGGGTGCCGTCAGGGACGACGAGTGTTTGTGGATCGAACATGTATGCCTCGATGTATGCGCTTTATGGACTTATAATCTTTGCATTTTAAGGGTTTTGAAGGCATGGGTTGATGGGATGGGGGCAAAAATAGAGAGGAGTGTTATGAAACAACCGCCAGAAAGATTGATGCCAGTAAGGAGTTCAGAGATTTAAGAGGTTTAAGAGATCATGGATACGTTGCCTTCGATAAGGAGGATAAGGGATGAACCACACCAAAAAAGCACTCCAAACCGTCAGAGGTGATGTGTACACCGATCTTGCGACGCTGTACTGCTATTCAACCGATGCGAGCATCTACCAGGTCATGCCGTCTGCTGTGGTCTGCCCGGTAGATGCAGAAGACGTCCGCGAGTGCGTGAAGGCGGCAAAGGAACTTGGAATTTCCGTTACAGCAAGGGCTGCCGGAACCAATCTCGCAGGGAGCTGCCTTGGCAGGGGGATCGTTCTGGACATCTCAAAGAAGATGAACCGGATTCTCGGCACTGTGGAGAAGGATGGAGAGTTCTTTGTTGATGTGGAACCGGGAGTCGTAATAAATGATCTTCAGACACATCTCGGGGAGAAAGGGTTATTTCTCCCGTCAGACCCGTCGAGTTCTGAGATATGCATGGTGGGCGGCAATATCGGAACGAAGGCGAGCGGAGCTACGTCTGTGAAGTACGGAACCACCGATGATTACGTGACCGATATGGAGTTCGTATCAGCAGACGGCGAGATCATCGACACCGCCAGAGCAGAGACCATTCCTGACAGGATATCAGGCGGATTACTCGATCTAAAAAAGCAGATACTTGCTGACACCGATGCAATCGTACGTCTCGAATCGAAAAGGGACGTAAAGACTGCAAGTGGATATAATATCAGGGAGATGCTCGATCGAGATCCTATTGGTGAGATGATAGCACATCTGATGTCAGGGAGTGTCGGAACGCTCGGTATCTTCACACGGATACGGCTGAAGGTTCTCCCGATCGTATCGGGAACGGCTATCAGTGCGATATACTTCAAAAAGTTATACGATGCCGGCGATGCAGTCCAGCACATCAAGAAACTCGATCCCTCAAAGATCGAGATGATGGACTCGACATCTCTTGAAATCGTCCGGGCAGAGCATCCTGATATGAGCATACCTGCGAATGCACGTGCGCTCTTCGTTGAATTCGAGGGCGACGACCGAAAATCAAAGATAGCTGATCTTGAGAGGCTGATTCATGATATGTATGATGTCTGCTTAATTTTTTCCGAATCAGAGGATGAAGAAGTGCAGGAAAGGATATGGGCTGTCCGAAAAGCGCTCGTCCCGATCCTGACAAACTATGATGAAGATATAAAGCCGGATGCGTTCATCGATGACGTTGCTGTCCGCGTACCTGATCTTGCACCGCTGATAATCGATCTGCATGAGATATTCGAAGAGTATGGCATAACTTCGGCAGTTTACGGACACGCAGGATCAGGGAATCTGCATATCAGACCGATGCTGAACTTAAACGACACAAGAAACATCGACCTGCTGCCTGAACTGGTTGACCGGGTCTACGATGTCGTATTCAAGTATGGCGGCACCATGACCGGCGAGCACGGGATGGGGCGACTCAGGACGATGTTTCTCAAAAAGGAGTGGGGTGGGAAGATATACGGTTACATGCAACAGATAAAAGAGATTTTTGACCCTGACGGCATCCTGAATCCTGATGTAATCTTCAGCGACAGGCAGATCACAGATGATATAAAATACCCAACAGAATATATAAACAGATTTGAGAAGAAGTGCATCAACTGCGGGTACTGTAAATCGGTCTGCCCGATATCGATCACACTGAAGGGGGAATCGGGTTCGCGGGCGTTTCTACAGCTTGCAAGGTTCCGAAAACTCGAAAATCCAGGGCATGACGAGTCGCGCAGTGCAGGAAAGATGCTTGACACATGTCTCGGCTGTTTAAGGTGCGCGACCAGATGCCCGAGCCATGCGAGTATCGGAGAGCTGCTATTTTCCCAGAAAACCCCGCCCCTTTATACCAGACAGGCGATGCGTACATGGGCATCTAATTACAATCGATTCGAGCGATATGCGCGGTTCTTTGGGAGGATCGGAACTCCTGCGGCAGGATTGCTGCTCGGGAGGGATATTCCGAAGATCAGGAGAGCGCCGCTGGTACTTGAGGAGTGTGTGCAGGATCGGAATCCGGATGCGGTGAACGCCGCGGTGTTTGTGGGGTGCGCATCAGCGCTCTTCGACGATCAGGTCACCGAATCGATGATCCGGGTGCTTACAAAGAGCGGGTTTAACGTCTTCATCCCGGAGCAGCAGTGCTGCGGGCTTCCGATGATCGAGGAAGGGATGTACGATCTGGTAAAGGAGACTGCAAGGAAGAACGTCGCTGCATTCGCTGACCGGAGATATGACGCCATCGTGACCTCCTGCGCCTCCTGCACCATGATGCTTAAGAAATTCGGGGAATTGTTGAGTGAGGACGAACTGGGTGGTGATGCGGCGCGGGTATCATCGATCACCTACGATATTGGCGAGTTTCTTGCAAAGTATCTTGACGATGGCATGTTGTCGGGAAAGAAACTTGATATCCGCGCAGCCTATCACAATCCCTGCCATCTCGCCGCGGCTGGTGTTGCGAACGGGGGCGGGATACTTGCGAAGGTTGTATCAGAGTTTGTCGAACTCGGGGACGGGTGCTGTGGCGGGGCTGGCACATATAGTTTCTTGCATTCGGATCTCTCTATGAGGATATTCGAGCGGAAACTTGACGACATCCGAAAGATCGATCCTGATGTGGTCGTCACCACCTGTCCGAGTTGCGAACTCCAGTTCAGGCACGGTCTTTCCCGGAACGGGGTGGACTGCGATGTGCGGAATATCGTCGAGATTCTGGACCGGTATTATGCTGAGAACCGGGTTTGAGGTTTACGCCGTCTGAAATGGCCATCGAGTTACTCCAAAGAACGTTCGATTTCAGAGTGACACCATCCGGGTCTGCGCAGTAGATTGAAAGTATCTATGTAACGGACTGATGCGTCCCCGGCAGCTGCAACAGCTTCATCAAGAATTCCCTGTGGATTCTGTATGTCCCATAATGGATGGACGATAATAACCTTCATGATTCTGGTTTCAAATCCTGGCAGAGTTCCCCATGTTCGGGGCTGGTGGTCATCAAACTGCGATGCAAAGTTCTTGGACAGTATGGTAGCGAAATCTATCCAACCATCTAACTCGGGCGTCGTGAACTGACTATCGAGCCCGCACGAATAGTGGGGGTCATTGAGTATCCGTAGATATGCCAGCGCAAGACGCCAGTCCAGCAGACCGTGATAATTCATGTTCCGATACCTCTTGAGACAAACATAACATGCAGAGTCACAGGAGGAACGGTGCGAATCGGAAATAATCTTCGCAGGGAATGAACCCGGACCATCTGGTGACAATACCCCCTGCAACACCGAGTTCCAGTTATCCGATATCCAGCGCACAAAACCTGCTCCGTTGGCAAGGAAGTCGCTCAACGTGATAGCGCCCACATGCCCACCGTCAACTTCCAGACGCTGGAAATTACAAATTTCAATTTCATCCGGGTCTATATCCAGTTTCTCGGAAGCGGTCTCTCTCAAAAGGAATGCAGCAGAATAAATGGCTGCTTTGACACCACCACTGGAAGTGACCGGGTCAAGGTTTACACCAAGAGGTATTGATAACGGTCTGAACCTTAAAACATCGGTTGTCTTACCTGCAGCAATGGCAATCCGCTGAAATTCTTCTGGTCGATCTTTGCTGACATCAGCAATGTAATCTGATGAAATCCACTGATTGTCAAGAACAGGTCCCCCCGTTAACTGATCGTTCCGATCCCGATACCCTCTTGTTGTAACCAGTCCCCCCTCAAAGAGTTTTCCAGCGTTGTCGTTGATACGCCATACACGACACTCGGAGGAAAAACTTTTCTCGTGATTAGAGTCTACTTCTGTGGAAAATTTTGATTCAGCGCTCTCCGCGACAGAGGTTGGTATTCCATAAAGAATGTCTCCCCCTTCCCTATCATCCTTGCCTCGTGATAAGTTTGTTCTGAATGCAAGCGGTACCGCTGCCAAGTAACTTTTGAAGTACGGACCTTGCGGCGTTTCGCAATATTTGCACTCAGTTTCAAAGTGTTGCAGGTCGCTTACTGTTATGTTACCACATCTCATACAACGCACCATCCAACGCGTGGAAAACGAGTCAGCAGCGAGAGGGGCCCACTGCCCGCGACGGTTCACAAGAGGTGCTGTAAATCCAATGGCGGTATGAATGGCTTTATCCTTGGTTTTCTGTGCTCCTGGTGCAAATTCAGTAACCGCCAGCTCCAGATCTCGATCTACTGTCAATTCTTTTCCGCGCAGTTGATGATAGAGCAGTCGGCTGCGTGACGGCATACTATACATTGGCAGGATGCCGCCTTCAGCCAGTCGCTCTGCCAATCCTATTCCGGCTCCAGCGAGTTCCGGGTTAGTAGATGCCCAATCGATTGATCCATGCAGTTCATTGCTGAGATAGTTCAACCATTTCTCGATCTCTCGACAGTCCACATTTCCAACGAGTGCTCTGATAACCTCCTCTCTTGAGTCGTCTGTCCGCAGCCAATTCAACACCTGTTGCTGAACTTCATGCCACTTCTCGACGAACCCGAACTCGCCATGGCTGTCTGGCGGCTTAGTAGGGCAGTCCCACCATCGCACTTCCGCATTCTTGAATGCTCTGCGCAGGCATTCCTTTGCCAGCAGCCGCTGAACAATTCGCTCCTGTTTCATGGTGAGAAATGGCACAGGCGGAGCGCCGCCGGTAATCTGTTCTGGGTTAGCAAAATAAAACTCGTCATGGCTGCGACCGCGACAGAGTGTGAGAACTGTTGCAAACGCCTGACCACGGCGTCCAGCTCTGCCGACTCGCTGCTGATAGTTAAAACGCATGGGGGGCATGTTTGCGAGCATCACTGCTTGCAAGTTTCCGATGTCCACTCCAACCTCTAACGTAGTCGTAACGCTGAGGACATCGATTTCAGCAACCTTCTCGATAATATCCCCCTCCTGTTCTGCAAGATCGACGAAAATACCGCGAAAGTGTCTCTGCCGTTTAGCCTGATTGTCGGTCTGGGCTGTCAACTCTTCGCAGTGAAGTCTAATCGGAATGCGCTTCTCTTCTGCTGCTGCATAAGCCAGATAGTTGTGTTGCCAGAGATCCTTGCAGGTGTGGTTGGGCTGTTCTGGAAGCTGTTTGTGGCAGTTTGTACAGATTCCAGCAGAGTAATGCAGATGTGGGCGGCGGCAGGTGTGGCATATCCACACGGGATCGTCTGGAAGAGCTACTTTTACATCGAGACTGCTCGTATATATCTTGCCGTTCTGGTGTCCAGCTGCGCGAAGTGCGGAGAATATTGCCGAACCAGTATCCTGTTCATTAAGTTCCCACTTCTTGCAAACAGCTTGTACAAAGTGTGGGAAGCTTTTTTTAGCATCACTATAGTCGGGCCAGTCAAGCTGTGACCACTCCGATCCTTCGCGGCGGTATAGGTCGCCCAATATCCGTAAGGCAGAGTCGCATACCTGCCGGAAATACTCCAAATGTTCCCGCTGGATTCCTGCATCAGCAGCATGGGTTTTAAGCTCCTGATCGTCAAGTCTCAATTTGAGATAACCCAGTCCTGAAGATTCCATGCTAAAATAAAGTCGGTTGAAGAACAGGTCACACAGTCCGGTCCTCACCTCTCCGCGGAGTCTGTTCTTAGCATGTTCTGTATCAGGTGGAAGCCCGTCTTTCCATCTCTTTTCTGTAAAATCGAAAAGTTCAGTCCAGTGGTGCCATCCCCCCTCCCATTTAAAATCCTGTGCATTGATGTCATTTCCAGCGGGATTGACTCCGGTACCAAGAAGTCTGCTGATAACCCTTCCACATTCAGTAGTGTTTCCTTTCGGCGGATAGATCAGATCACTTACATGGACAACACGCGACTTTCCTCGCTGCCTGATGATGTTGAGCCTTTGTTCAGCGTCATCCAAAGCCTGCTGCAGAACTACATTGGCACGTTCAGGAAGTTCGGCAGAGATGCCACCTCTAACTAATTCAACATCTCCACGGATTGCAGTATCAGCCCCCGGGGTTTCTTTAATATATTCTGCTGCAAGAAATCCGTGTGTGGTCCGGTTCTGTTCAATATCATCGAGCAATTGAGGTTCGCCCAGTGTTGCCATGCGCAGTTCGTGTATCACCGACTCACGGAGCAAATCCGAATAGTGGTTGCGCTCCACACCATTGGAGATCTGTGCCGCGTCTTCGCGGCTGTCAGAAAACGAAACAAGTTTGCGTCCTCCTTCAGGCAACTGGTAGAACAGCTCTTTTGTGAGTATCTGGCTGACCTTTGAAAACCCAGTCCTGAAACCGCGTACCGGCGATCTCCGAGTAAGTTTTTTGGCGTAGTTTTTTGCACAGCATGCACATACCGAAGGAAGCGCGGTAAATGCCTCCATCGCCTCATCACCTTCATCATCTAATAGGGATCCGAATTTCTTTCCTTTTTTTGTGCCAATTTGAAAGAGATAACCTTTCACCCAGTTATCCGGATCTTCTGAATATTTCTCATGCGACAGCTCTACCCGCCCTGAACGCGTATCAAGACTGGAAGGAGTCCATTGACCTTTTTTACCGCCACCCCCAATATGGTTAGGTTGGCTCCAGTTGGATGCATCCTCATGAAGCTGCAAATTTCCAACAGGCCAAAAAACAGCAAACTCTTTGTAATTGCGGCGTTCGATAAAACGTGCTGCCTGTCGGTCAGGAATCCCCTCGATATCCGGGTCTGATGGTAGCATTTCAATGACGCGCTCATCGAGGTTTAACCTGTTTCCACCAAAGCGCTCATCGAGGTTTAACCTGTTTCCACCAAAGTAAACAGCACCACAATGCTCGCAGTAGAGTAGTTCCAGGACTCGGCGCCTCTCTTTAGTATCGCAAACGATTCTCGATGAAGGGTATAATTTTCCGACTGGTCTTCCCTCTTCCGTGTATGCAGACGGTTTGGTAGATGCCCACAACCCTTCAGTGTTGCGGAAAAACCAGTGTAGGCGAAATGACGGTAACGATGATTGCTCTCCGCCCTCACCGCAAATACTACGAGCTGCAAGAAGTCCGCGGACAGCTTCCCGTCTATTTTCTCCTGATACGGTTGTTCCAAAGAGTTCTTTTGCAAAGTGGTCGAGCGAAACAGCACGCGTTTCCCCCTCGCACGCACATGCTCTCATCATTCTGGCGGCGAGGCACATGCCCTTCGATTCCATCTGGTCTCTCAAAGCAAACTTTCCAGATGGTGTATCTCCTCGATATCCAAGAGAAACAGCTGCCTTTTGACAGACATCATCAGAAAAATCTGGTGCGTCCTGGCTGATAGTAATGAACGGTTCGGATGGCAAAAAATCGGATCCGGCAATCTCTGGAATTTGATTTTGACGCCCTCGGATTATCTCAAAGCTGTCTTCTTGAGCACCGAAGAAATCATGGAGAAATTCACGGCTTTTAGGATTGTTAGGATCCAGTGAGGCGCTGGAACTTAAGATACGCAACTTAAGATGGTCTGGCGTGAGTCCCAGACGCAGGAGCAGCAATCTCAAAAGATATGCCACCTCAGCGCCAGCAGTCCCCCTGTATAGGTGCAGCTCGTCAATAATCAAATGAAACACTCTATCGCCCCCACCCGCCAACCACTGCCGCGTCTTCTCAAAGATAGGATCATCTATCTCGCGCATAAGCATGATGCTCAACATCGAAAAATTGGTTATCAGGATATCTGGCGGCGAGTCCTGCATGTCCCAGCGGGAGCGCATCTCAGCACCATCAAGTTTGGGGAAATAGGAGGTGACATTTAGCTTGTTATCCTTTTTGGCAGATCGCTCAGCAGCAGCTGCGTCACGGTCCATATCCCTCAACACACGAGCAAGTCTATCTATTTTCGGGCGGTCGGGATTTTTGTTACCTTTTTTGTTTGACTCCTCCAATTCATGTCCTGGGATGGGTGTGCTGCTGTTATAACGTCCAAAGTAGATTCTGTTACCCTCTCGGTTATGTTGAAACCACTCCCGCGCATCATCCGAGTCGAGGGCTCTGCGGAGGCGAGTGAGCTGGTCTTCAACCAGCGCATTCATTGGATAAATAATCAATGCACGAACAGCAGCATCCCTCTGCTCGTGACCCCGCTGAGAAACTCTGTAAGATCGCTGTATCTGTTTGCGTTCATTACGGCAGGATTCCTGCCACTGGTTATCATTCCACCAGTCGTTGACGTGGGGTTCTGGCGTAGCAGGGGCTACCCAGCCAGAAGACTCTCGTGCAAGGTAAGCGAATAGCGGAAGAAGGAATGCTTCGGTCTTACCTGAACCCGTGCCGGCAGTAACCACGCAGTTTCTACCTTCTAACACCGTTTTAAGCATTTCTGTCTGGTGGTCATACAGTTCGTAGTCTCCGAACAGACCACATGCAACCAACGACTTAAAATCGGATAGTTCCTGATCGCTGATGCTGGGAAGATCTTCTTCTTTTAAATCCTGAATAGTCTTCCCAGATTTCTGGTATATTGGCAGTGGTTCGATCCACGGTTCCTGATACAGGACATCTGGCTCTCGCAGCAGTTCTTCCCTTTCAGCCTCTATAGACGGAAAACGGGTACCAAATACGGTCTGTATGTACCGGATAAAGTTATCCCGGACAGTATCAAATGCTCCAACAGGATCTTTCATGATATCACTCCATGGCTGTCAGGTACGGTACTGTGGTCTATCAGGTTTTGCGATAGTTTCTCTGAAATCATCATAGCGACAGGTGGAGGTACAGCACAGTAGATATCCACGGGATGTCCAGCAGGCACCCCTCCTACTGACTGCTCACCCATGTGCAATGTTGCTGGAGCCAGTCCGGTGCAGAGGGTAGCAGCTCTTGCCAGAAAGCGTGGAATCGGCACATACGCGGGCACAACCAGCTGATGGCGCCGTTCGTCATACAACAAGACATCCACCCCTTCGTCTGCAAGAATCATATAGCGCCCCCAGTCCCGATCCACTTCAGCCGCCCGGTTACCATCCCAGATCCAGTGAAGTTTCTGCTGGCTCCTGGGATTGGTATATTCAACCAGCCCCTGCACGTTTTCAGTATTGTGGTTCTTGGAAAAGGTCAGGGTATCTGTGGAAAAGGTTCGTTTGAGCCAGTTGATATCGGCTCTATCCTCATAAGTCAAGTTATACCTGACATTTTCAATTCCTGCCGAAAAATTAACCAGCGACCATGCAGCCGGCGCCGTTAGATGGCATCCTATCTGTGCGGCTTGAGCGACTTTCTGGAGATGATCGTGATCGATCGCCTCGATGTAGATCGCTGGAGGAAGGAGGGGGTGCTCACTTCTCTGCAATTTACTGCTATATGAAACAGAGTTCCGGTTACCTTTTACAAAATTTTTCATCTTCTGGACCACCGAGGGAGTCCTGGCACCTGTTAAAACCGCTTTGGGCAAACCATACGGCGGCAGGGCAACAAGAACAGGCGGACAGGCAAAAACATGGCGCTGGTCAAAGTCGAACTCGCAATGACCCAGCGAGTCCAGATATCGAATAGTCTGGCGCCGGACGTGATTAAGATCGACTTCGCTTGTCGATATTCCGGGTAATTGGCACAGTGTATCAAAGGCAGCATCGAACTTATCTATGCTCATCCGCCCACTCGTGCTGATGGTTTGCAGAAGTAACTTAGACATGTTTTGCAACCTCCCTGTACTTAGTCCATATAGCCCGGATTTTCGGAAGCACTGGATATTCGGTTTTCTTACGCCTGACCCATATCGCTTCCTTCCACCGTTTTACAGCCTGACGATCGCTCAGCGCATGGTTTGAGTCTGGAGCGATTTCTGCACCTCCCGGATGCCCGCAGAAATGAACAGTCCAGTTATCCTTCCCCGACTTGGCGACTGCCCAAACAGGCTGCCATTCCTCTGGCAGATCCTCATCAGGCCAGTCTACTATTTCACCAGGTCTGGAACCTAAAAACACTATTCTATGTGATAGATATGTGGGGAGCGCCTGCGGAAAAACACTGGATGCCGCGGGATCAATGCCAGCAACAGCTGCCCCTGTGGCGCATGGTATGGAAACATCACCGACCAGCATCTGACCTGAACTGTCCCGCGATGGCACATCCTTAAACGATACCGGAAGTTCCGGCTCTTCCAGCCGTATCACGTGTTTCTGCAAAGGATCTGGTTCATCTTTGAAGACCTCGATACTTAATGGGCAGTTAACTGGTGCATCGGCGGGGATGTGCCAACGAGCAATGGACAAGTCTTCTCGCTTGAGTTCATCTCCGTTAAGCGTGACACGCTCACTGCCGTCACCACCTTCCATGACGATTAGCGGAGGTCCGAACAACAGATATCTGTTGCCCCGTCCAATCTTTATCCCGCCTTGAAGCCGGATATGCAACAGGCTGGAAAGCGTGAGTACGTCAACACCCTCACAGGATTCATGCGCACTCCTGCCTTCGAATATCGACCATCCAGAAGGTAGCCCTTGAAACGACTGTTCTTCGAATTTTTCGCAGCAGTCGGTGCCCCATCGCTGCACATCCGCCACCCTACTGTCGCTGCACGCTACCATAAACTCACAATTTCGTTCCAGACGCTGTGATTCAACCCACCCTGAAAGTCCTTCTCTATTTCCTGGCAGGAAAAGCCTCACATCAGTCCTTTTGAGGTGTGCTCTCCATTTGTTTTCTTTATCCTCAAACCTTACACCAGTAGACCAATTCACTGTTACCGCATCCAATGGTCGCGGAGGTTGTATGTTGGTGTTCGTCAACTTTGTTGACCAGTTTGGCATAGTCTCTCTGCATGAAACTATTTGTCCGGCATATTCGAATTCAAGACCGTTATCTGGAAATGGACGGTTGGTTTTGAGCCGGAGAGTCGATGCGATTGTTCCTGAAACTCTGTTCAGTTCGAGACAGATGCGTAGTCCCACTTGTGGTGGGGTGTGATCTGAGCCCGTGCATGGAGTAACACTTCCATCCCATTCAACAAGTTCATTGAGTACAAGATCAATGAGCGCATTCACCATCTCAATGCTATCGCCTTGTGTTCCGTCCAGAAGTTTCAAGGTACGTTTTTCCAGTCTATTCTTTCCGTAGTTCAATAGAACTCGCCTGATTACTGCATCAGAAGGCGTATCGGTCGGGTCGAGTTCTGCTTCACTGAATATAAGATGCAAATAATTCCGCTCATCATCAGACAGGAGAGTTTGTGATAATGGACGCCCAACATGAACCCAGCCACCGCGTATGCGTGCGGTGAAACGACCCAATTCTTCATGTTTGTCTTCTGCACTCCACTTTTCCAGATCTTTCCACAGTTTTACCATGCTATCAAAGTGTAGTGGTGTGCCTGAACCATCAGGTTCGCCTAACAAGTCCCGGAGTCTGGGATAATAAGCTTTGGGATCATAATCCCCGCCTCTAGTTGCCGCTAATACGAAAAATGCTAAATATGCAATATACGGAGGATATTCCAGATGTTTGATTCTCCAGTAGTGATATGACTGCAAAGCCTTATTGCATATATCACTCTTTGTTGCCCAATCCGGACCGGCTTTAACAGACTGTGTGAAATCTTCAACGCCTGCGCCCGTTTCGCCCCCTATCTGATTTATAGTGTCTTCATTAACATATAGCAGCACTTTCCGTCCAGCCATGTTTTCATTGAAGAACTTGCGGGCTATTAGGTCGTTCCATTTTATATAATTCATCCTCTTCTGTCCTGTTCAGCAATTTCTAACCGCTTTCCACCACTGTCAAGTACTTCATTGCGAAAGTGTCTATAGGATATCTTTGCTTTTACATTCACCATACCCCTAAAACTTATAGAACTTCATGGATCATAAAGTTTGTTAGTGCTGTAGTTCTTGCGTTTCAAAGATGTGCCAAAAATCGACATCAGACAAGGGTATGGCAGCAGTCCTCACCAAAGCATTGGTTCGCATGATACCGATTTGGCTATTTAGCCACAATTTTCTACCGTTCCAAGATGTACTTTCCATACCCCCTCCGCATCCACATTTATCATATTTCTTTCCTTTTATATTAATGCTATGTATTGTCGCATAGGGACTAATGTACACAGATTTTTCGGTATTTTTTCGATATGGGCGGGGGCAAAAATGGCTATTGATTTAGAGGGGACTAAACTCTTAAATAATTTATACAGGCGCTTGCTATCGAAAATTTTTGGAAAATGGGGGTCTTTTCCGACATCTTTGAAAGTCGAGTAGTTGTATTCGTGGTAATCTACTGTGAACAATCGCCCATGGCAACGTTTGCGCGATAAACCGCAGGACAACGCGAAAAACTCCGAAAGCCCGATCTCTATCGAACAGCTTTCAAGCTGACACAGCCTCTGAAGGCTGTTACGGGACCGGATCGTTCGAGGCGCGTCTATCTACATCCATCTTGCAAGATACCGGGCCGCCTCGACAACGCCTGCGCCATACTCAGCCGCGGTCACGAGATCGGCAGCACCTTTAAGCGCTGGATGTGCATTTCCGACAGCGACCCCAAATCCAGCCGCGGCAAGCAGTTGCAGATCGTTTTCAGAGTCCCCGATGGCAGCAAAGTCGCTTGCATCGATGCCCATGAGACCAGCTATCCGGAAGAGTCCGGTTCCCTTATCCACATCCTTGCTCTTCAGATGGATGGCGTAACCGGAATCCACAACATCGATATCCTCGCCAACGATCTGCCGCGCATCCGCAGCATCAAAGTTCCTCCGAAGCCCTATCTCAGTTTTCCGGTACTCTGAATCGAGTCTCTGGATGTGCGCACCGAAATGTTCCGTCAATGCATCAAACGCACGCTCACATGCATCAATATCGCCATCGTAGTACCCCCTGCCATCATATTCAAGCGAGACCACGCCACCATTCTCTGCTATAATCTGCCCGCCGGTTCCGATCAGTTTTGCTGCCGCCCTTGCAAAGCAGAGCACGTTACCTGTGGCAAGCACGATCGGGATATTAAGCGAGCGAAGGCACTCCACTGCGCGGCAGTCGATGCTCCGGTCCTTGTGCGTCAGCGTGCCATCGATATCGATCGCAATCGCCTTCACGATCAATCGAATAGCCCCTCCGATGTCACTGTGTATAGTGCCTCGCCGTCCGGAAGGTTGGGTGAGTCGACCAGTTTTGCAACCCGCTTTTCGCCTTTCGATTTCCGCAGGTATAGCCGGAATGTCGAGGTGTGCCCGAGAATGTGCCCGCCGATCGGTTTTGTCGGATCGCCGAAGAACGCATCCGGCTTTGACATCACCTGATTGGTCACGAAGACCATCGCATTGTTCAGGTCGCCAAATCGCATGAGGGCATGCAGATGCTTGTTTAATTTCTGCTGCCGGTCAGCAAGCGTGCCCCTGCCGACATACTCTGCCCGGAAGTGCGCTGTCAGCGAATCCACGATCAAGAGGCGTACCGGCTTATCAGTATCCCGGAGCGAATCTGCAAGTTCGGATGCAGTGTCCATGAGAAGAATCTGATGGTTGGAGTTGTATGCACGGGCAACATGGATGTTTTTCAAGAATTCCTCGGGATCATACTCGGTTCCGTATCTCTTAGCCGCACCCTCCACCATGCTTGTGATCCGGTCCGGTCGGAATGTGTTCTCTGTGTCGATGAGGATCACAGATCCGTATAGCCCACCCATGCCGACCGGCAGCTGCACATTTACTGCGAGTTGATGCGCTATCTGCGTCTTTCCGGAACCAAACTCGCCATACACCTCTGTAATCGCCTGCGTTTCAAATCCCCCGCCCATCATATTATCAACCTCGGTGCATCCGAGCTTGAGTTTGCCGATCTCCTTTCTGCGCTCGAGGATGGTATCTCCGGTCTCAAATCCTCCGACATCAGCAGAGGTTCGTGCTGCCGCGATGATCTTGACAGCGGTCGATTCCCCGATCTCCGCGGTTCCTGCAAGTTCCGAGGGCGACGCAACCGCAATCGCCTCGATTGAATTAAATCCCGCATCCTTCAGTTTCTCAGCGGTCGCAGGACCGATGCCCGGAAGTTCTTCTATGGATATTTCGTTCATGGTGATCAGATCAAACTGTCTTTGAGGGAGTATTAACCGTTTGGCATGAGCGGGGTGAAAGTGAACCATGTGGCCCCAGCCGTGCCACACCCGCAATAAATTGCGGGGCATCCTTGGCGGTTTGTTGCTCCTCTTCCGTTTTTCTGCCTAATTCTTTCTTTTGATTAAACTTTCAGGAAAAGTTTAATCAAAAGCGCTTTCGCAAAACATATCCAACAAGCACAAGAAAGCACCCTGCGGGTGCAAATCAGTTGTAGCTCTGGCTAAGCATCGGGTGGTCCCAATCAGGTAATTTGCATCCAAAAACTTCGTTTTCCTTTGGTGACCCCTTCTCATAATACATGAATATCATTTTCTCGCCGCATTTTGGGCATGTTGGAGCCCATTTGTTCGGATTCTTGAGAAAATCATCAAATGTCGCTTGATTTATACAACTCTCTGGAGTACTCGGAGTAATACCACTACCTTAAGCAGATGCCCCACCTCTGCACAATTCGTTGCGAGCTTCTTCTCGTGGTTTAGTGAGTAACGGATATGGTTTACGCCGCCGTTTAACGGCACGCGGTTCACTACGTCTGGATCTATCCCCCACACGATGACTGGCAATAGCTTCCAGAAGATATCCGTACATAGTAGACAAACGCGTTTTAGCAGTGCGCAGAAATGTCCCCTTAAATGCATTTAACTGCTGTAACGTGCCTTGGAAACTCGGGTGTTCGTGGTGGAAGATCATAACGATACGCCGCTTGCGCCATGACCGTTCGGATCAAATTATACGCCAGCAAATGCACCCAGATTTCCTTACAAACCATGTCAGGTGTTTTACACCTAAAAACATCCATCTGGAGAACTGTTTTGATGAATCTGAAATCCACTTCGATCAACCACCGTTTCGTGTAAAGTTTACCGAGCTCCTTTCTTGTAACTTCTTTTGGGTTAAGAAGGGTCGTAGTAATGACTTTTTTATTGATTTTGATCTCGCGTATTGTCAACGTGTCTGGAATTTGGCAGTACATGATCTCATTCATCCGGGTTCGGCCGTTGTTTTGGCTTTTCCCATATAACGATATGGTCTTTTTTCATGCGTGTTCGGTTAAGCACCCCAAGAGATCTACCTGTGCGCTTATCCACTCCTTAATATCTTTGCCCAACCTTTATCGTGCACAAAACCGATTCGCTCATCCATGTAACTGGATTTCTGATCAATTGAAGCACGCTACGTGAGCGTAGCTTGGGTAAAATATGGGAAATAAAACCACAGAGGACACAGAGGGTCACAGAGAGATGTAACCTGTTTTAAGATGGAATTTATGAGTAATGAGTGATAGGGGGACTCTGTGTTCCTCTGTGACCTCTGTCTATCGACAAGAAGCTACATCACAGATTGCCTAACCGGCTACCCCTTCCATTTGGGGTAATCCCACTGTGGATCGTGCGGATGGTAACGTCTGCGCGGTCAAGAATACAGAACAACGTGGAAAATCAGAAAATCCGATTCGGATCAACCGCCAGGATAAGAACGCTATGAAGAGTGTAATGCGAACCACCGAAAGAGTCGTAACGCAGGATGAGCGAAAGCGGATTGTTACGCTCAGACCAAAAGGTACGAAATCAGACTATAATGGTTGCAGAGACGTTATAGGGAATGGACAGACGGTTTCCGGCTCACAGGTGGCTTCTAAGGTGTTCACAATTATCTGTGACGTAGAACTTGGTAAACCCCATAAGTTCCCGGAATATCCGGGTAGTGACCCCGTGAGGGCGAACGATGGCTTAGGGGGTAGAGGAATCGATAAAAAGCGAATGGCAGCTTGTAATGAGCTGTATAAAGGTTCAAAATTTGCCTTAACCATAAATGGTGCTGACTTATCGAGCGGTGTCTCATTGCATGAAAGGAGGCAAACCTGTGAATGTAAGTAATTCAATTACGCCCTTAAAAGGCGAGAGACTTACAGACAAGCGACCAAAATTCCAGTGGACTGATGTTGACTGGGAAATGGTCAAAAGACATGTTAACAGGCTGCAAACCAGAATTGCAAAAGCAGTTAAGCAAGGAATGTGGAATTTGGTCAAAAGGTTAAGATACCTGCTAATCAACTCGCATTATGCGAAGTTGTTGGCAATAAAGCGTGTAACACAGAATAGAGGGAAGAGAACAGCTGGAATTGATGGCGCGAAGTGGTTAACACCGAACTCCAAAATGAACGCTGCTCTTAAATTATCCGACAAGAAGTATAAAGCAAAGCCGTTACGAAGAGTCTATATTCCGAAGCCTGGTACAGATAAGAAGCGACCTTTGGGAATCCCAACCATGTACGATAGGGCGATGCAAGCGCTGCACGCCCTTGCGTTACAGCCGATTGCAGAAACGACAGCTGATCCACGTTCGTTTGGCTTCAGGATGCGTAGAAGTGCGCAGGATGCGCGTCAATACGCATTCTGTTGTCTCGGTGGGGAATATTCTGCAAAATGGGTTCTGGAAGGGGATATAAAAGGTTGCTTTGATAATATCAACCATGACTGGCTCCTGAACAACATTCCGATGGATAAATCAACTCTAAAGCAATTTCTTAAGGCGGGATTCGTGTACAATCGACATCTGAATCCTACTACCGCGGGAACGCCTCAGGGGGGAATTATTTCCCCGATACTGGCAAATATGACACTGGATGGGATGGAAAAAGTCATCTCATCTGTGTATCACGTCGGTAAGAATGGAAAAATCGATAAGACTCGATATAACCCTCACAAGGTGAATTTCGTGAGATATGCGGACGATTTTATCGTTACCGCAGACTCAGAAGAGACTGCAAAAGACCTTGCTGAGTTGATTAAAGAATTCCTGACGGAACGAGGTCTGGAATTGTCGGAGGAGAAGACTCATATCACTCACATCGACGACGGCTTTGACTTTTTGGGCTGGAACTTCCGCAAATACGGAGGAAAGCTTCTGATAAAGCCATCCAAGAAATCGATTGGGAATATCATTCGTAAAATCGGTGATGTGATCAAGCGAGCGAAGGCATGGAAACAGGAAGACCTCATCAACGTACTTAACCCCATCATTGCTGGCTGGTCGAATTATCATCGATCGGCGGTAGCTAAAGAGATATTCAGCAAATTAGATCATATTGTCTGGGGTATGCTCTGGAGATGGGCTAAGCGGAGACACCCGGATATAAAATCCAAGACGTGGGTTGCTAATAGATATTGGCATTCCGCGGGAACTCGGAACTGGGTGTTTTCTACCGGAAAGGATAGATTGAAACTATTCTCGGACACGAAGATCGTCCGGTGTGCTGGCCTGAAGTTGGACAAGAATCCCTATATCGACCAAGACTACTTTAACTTACGGAACCGCTGCCCGATACAGAAAGGGTTATGAGATGCTTGAGCGGTATGAGGTGAAAGTCTCACGTACCGTTCTGAGATGAGGAGGGGCGGGTAACCGCCCCCTTCTTAATCGGCGGTTAATTCTCTATAAAGAATAATAGAGAATTTTATATACTTTTATCGACTATATGCTGATAACCCGAAAAGCGTCCGCTGTTATTGGAATACCTATGTTTAGCGGAGTGGTTGGGTCTTAACCGAACACCGATGGGTCTTTTTTACCAAGCCGCTTACCTCGACGGAAATCGCTTTTGCGGCCGCTATGGATCTGGAAGACAGCGTCCGCGCCCAACCGCTGTAGCATGGCAATCAGGAAATACGAACAATAGTAGCGATCGCCCAATATAATATCGCCTGCGGATATGCTGCCCAATATCTGGCGCAACAATGCATGTTCGCCAGTTTCCTTGCCCTTGTAAGGCCCAATCGCTACGTCAAGGACTGCTCCGCAAGATAATGAGATTATCGCGACGAGACGGGCGATCGGAAAGCCCACACCTTCTTTCTGGCTTTCTGGCTGTGGATATGTCTTCTGGTTTTCAGGAGTATCTGGCATTGAGACCGTCGTTCCGTCTACAAGCATAACTAAAGCGACCTTTCCATTTCCAACCCTCTTCTGACTTCAGATGCAGTAATTTCCCAGTCTCACGCACCAATCGCCTGACAAGTCTTACAGGCAGGCGCAATCTGGCATTACAATAAGATTTGGTGTTTGATGAGCAGGGCGGCTCGCCTTGTGCCACTCGTTCCGCAAGCACCTTTGCTACTGCATTTTGGCAGGAGTGATCTGAACTGAGTACTTGAGACAAAAAAGCGCATAAAGTGACTATAGGGGGGAAAAATCCGGTTCCGATAACTACTTACTTCCTCCTCTATAATATTCTCGATGGTTTCATCCGAAAGGACATCACTGAAGGGTAAACCCTCTGTTTGAGCAAAGCGTCTCCTTAGTGCATCCATCTGGCGGGAAATCCGTTTGTGGATAGAATCAAACATTGTTGACACCTCGTTTGTGGATCCGTAATAATTTACGGATCTTTATCTAACATAATACGATTTCAAGTACATATACTTTATTGATTCTATTTGGATTATTTGCTTAAGGTAGTGGTATTGAGCTTTATCCCACCACGAGAGATCAGGGAGCCCAAGAGACCTTGCCCGAACGCGAAGGAAACCCGCCCCCGCGATGACATCAGAGAAGAACCGAGTTCAAAAGGTTTTGGAGGATGCGAACATCAAGATCTCGTCCGTTGTCTCAAAGGTCTTCGGAGTGTCCTCCCTTGCCATGATCTGCGCGCTCCTGGAGAAAGATGAGCTCTCCGCAGATGAAATCGCAGAAATGCTGAGAGACAAGCTCAAAAAGAAGGTTGACCAGTTAGTAGAGTCCCTGAACGGAAATGTAACTGATCACCATCGTTTCCTCCTAAAACAGCGTCTGAGACACATTGATTTCCTTGTTGAAGAGATAAAGGAGTTCGATGAAGAGATCAGAGAGTTGATTGGTTCCGTATCAGAAGAAATTTGAGGATATCCAATCTGTTACTGGAATCAAAGGAATCTCGGCGGCTTCGGCAATCGCTGAGATAGGGGTTGACATGTCACGGTTTCCGGATGAGGCACATATATATCTTCATGGGCAGGAGTTGTGTCCCGGAAACAATGAGAGCGCATGAAAGAAAAAGAGCGGAAAAACGAGGAGGGGCAATAACTACCTCAAAGCGACCAAAACCCGGGGCGGCATGGGCAGCATCGATGACCAAAGACACCGCGTTTAGTGCCATGTATCGCAATATTGCCGGCAGACGTGGCAAAAAGCGGGCACTGGTTGCGGTTGGGCATCAGATATTGATCCAGGTCTATCGCGTGTTGAAAACCGGAGAACGTTATCAGGACGCGGGTGCAGCGGCTGTTACGGAACGGAGGTTACAGAACAGGGAACAACGGATGGTGCGAGAGCTTAAGAGATGCGGATATGACGTCTCAAAGGTCGCGGTATAGAACCCTGCCTGAATTGGGATGTTAACGCCGAAAACCAGGGCTTATCGTAACCTTCGGTTGGCTGCCTTAGCTGTGGGGCTGGAAAAAGTGTGATCATCTCGAAGTACCAATAACGGTATCAATGAGGGCTGTTGTCTGGTGATGGGGCTATTTGAGGGCAGATGTCGGAGGTTGCTCTGATATGCATTTTCATACCAAATGATTTTCTCTCTCTGATAAAACTCTTACGCGACTCTTCTACCTTCAGCTCGTTTTATATTCACTTCTTTCCCCGGATGTTTGTTATGATCCAGTCCGCGTATATATCTACGAGGAGGTACGCGGATACTACACTATTTTCTCTATATTCGTATTACTTAATGGCACGGTATTTAAAATTTTTCATGATGTTGAGGTAACCTTGCTGTGAAACGCGCTGGTGGTGGCTTTGCCGATGCTTCGCATTAACGCTTGCGCGTTAAGCCCTCATGGACATGCGTGGAAAAATCTGAAAGTCCGGTGTTCTCGGATCAACTGCCATGATAAAGACGCTGTGAAAACAAACACTGAACATCGGAAGGGAGATGTATTAATTATGGTTACCGACGATAGATGTGAACAGATGAAACATATAAGAAGACTGATAACCGGAGTTTTGATCTGCATGGCAGTGCTGCTCACCGGATGCGTAACCGAACCCATCGTCGATTCGGTGGAGATCGAGAACGTGACCACAGATGAGGGTACGTACCACTCAGGCGAGATCATGAACATCACAGTGGTGCTCAAATCCGCAACAGACGTGAGCGGGGTCTACACCAATGTATCAGGTATCACGAACAAGCGGGGCAAGAACATGCTCTTTAAGGAGACCACCACAAACATCACCCGCGGGCTTAATAATGTGACGTTCGCATACAAGATGCCTGCGTGCTCATCCTGTTCAGGCATATCCGAGGGAACATATTATTTCAATGCTTCGGTGGTTTACGGCAACGTTACGGTAGCAAACTCGACGTGCAGCGTCGTCCTGAAACAGTAGACGCATGGCTGGTTATGAGCATAAGAAGATTGCTGCGGCTGTGATCATCGCCGCATTTTTGGTAGCAACGCTTACAGCTACAGCAGGCGCTGCAGGCGGGCAAGTGAGCATAATGCTCTTCTTTGATTCGGAGTGTTCGCACTGCGAAGCTGCTGAGAGGGTATTGGATCGGATTGGGGGAGAGTTTGGTGACCAGATACTCATCAGCGAATACGATTCCAACACGGCTACCGGAATTGAGATGATGGACGGATACGGGATCGTTGAGGTGCCCTCGATGGTGGTGCAGGAGAGGGAGATCATACTGTACAGCGACTACGAAAGCAATCTCTCAAAACTGGAGAGTCTTCTTGTAAGTTCTATAAATAACGCGCTTTACGATCCGGAGATCGAGGTGTATAAGGAGATCAGTCCTGTCAAGCTAAATCCAGGCGAGAACGTTACGGTGACGATCTCTATGACAAATAAGAAGAATATAACGACGGATGTGATCCTGGTCGACAGTTGTCCTGATTTTTTCAGCATAATAGAGGGAGAAACTTCATGGAACGGGACAGTATCTCCGGGAGAGGTAAGAAACATAACTTATGTGGCTCGTGTCGATCCGAAAGCGCACTCGGGAAATCATAAGATAGAAAGTGCGCAGATAAGCTACCGAAGCGGTGGCGCAGAGAAAAGTGCGGTTTCGAATACGGCAATCATCCGTATAGCGGTAGCACTGACTTTGTTTACGGTGTTTCTGGCAGGATTGATAGCGGGGGCAAATCCGTGTCTCTTTGCAGTGGTGGCTTTCATGGCGGCGATGATATTATCGAATACCGAAAAGAAGCTCGAGGTCATGAAATTCATTGTTTTCTTCTCCTTCGGGATCTTTCTGGTGTATCTCCTGACCGGAATCGGGCTTTTGTCGTTTGCAGGCGATCTACGTTCATTAAACCTCGTTCTCGGCACGATCACCATAGCACTGGGCATCATGCACATCTACGATTACTTTTACATAAAGATAAAGGCGAAATCACTCTTCGAGAGTTCCAAGTTTATGAAAGGCGTGATGGAACGGATGGTCCAGGAGAACAGTGTCCTCTCTGCATTGGGTCTGGGCGCCCTATTCTCGCTTGTGAAAGCCCCGTGTGTGGGCGCGATCTACCTGACGATACTAAACCTCATCGCGGTACAGAAAGCGGAACTTGAAGGGATCGTATATTTATGTATATATAATTTTGGTGTGATCCTCCCCATACTGATAATCGGAACTGCTATCGTCGTCGGGTTAAGTCCGACAAAGGTGGACCGGTTCAGGAAGGAGAAGAGAGCCATGATACGACTGGTGACCGGAATAATTCTGGTTGTGCTTGGCGTGTTCCTGACGTCTGGTATGATCTGAGCGGGCGCCAAGCAGATATGCCAGCATCGAAGGATTGCGTACAAGCAATGACCCAACCACAAGACTACCTCGCAGAAAACAATCGCAGACCGACGGCGAGAAATCGATAGCAGTGGCGGTGGCTGAGATGATTTGCGCATAAATTTAAATGCAGCGCCGAAATTTGAAAACACAAACTTGACATAGGTTCATATGACCCTTTGGTCTCCCAGCATAGCGATTTTTCAATCTTCAGCCTCACCAGTCTTTTCAGTTTCATAAGATTTTATAACTTCGATATACTCGTTCACCACAGATCCAGAGAGTCCTGTGAAGAATGAGATCTCCCATTCGTCATAACCTGCCACATATAGTTTCTCCACGCGTGTTCCGTCTTTGATGTACCGATCTACATCTTCTGGTGTGTGGTCTATCAGACGAGCATTTTCTGATGTTGGGATCTTCTTCTTGTAGTTGCGGAAGGCTAATCTCTTGTGGGTTAGGGTTTTACCGATATCCATTTCTGTTCCGGCTCGTGGAACAACCTTATTCGTAACTACTCACCCCCCACCACCGCAAAATTTATTATTAATGAGATTATATTTCCAATTGCAATGGTCGTGAATAAAACATTTCGTTTGATGGATGGAGAATATGGTAATATGGTGTATAGACTTACTCACGATGAGATTCGTGCCGCTTACCAGCAAGGGGAAGAGGCTGTCATCCAACTATTCGATTACCTCTCTTGGGAATTACAGACCATGCAAGATCAGTTACAAGCCCTGCAAGATCAGCTGAACAAGAACAGCAAAAACAGCAGCAAGCCACTTTCCAGCGATTGGCTCAAAAAGACGCCCCGCACCAAAAGCCAGAGGAAACCGAGCAACAAAAAGAACGGCGGACAGGACGGGCATGTTGGTCACACACTGGAACCTGTGGAAGAACCGGATCACATAGAAGTGCACGTTGTAGATCGATGCACCGTGTGCGGCGCAACTCTTGAAGATGTCGAAGCGGATGACTACCAGAAGCGGCAGGTCTTTGATATTCCACCCGTAAAAATCGAGGTGACCGAACATCAAGCGGAGATCAAGACGTGCCCCCATTGCAACGCACGCAATATGGCTTTATTTCCACCAGACGTCACCGCATCGGTGCAATATGGCAACCGTGTCAGGGCGATGGCAGTCTATCAGACCAACTACCAGTTTGTCCCGTTGGAACGCGTCGGAGACTTTTTTGAGGATATCTTTGGTCACCGCCCAACGGAGGCATTTATCCTCCAGGCGAATGCAAGATGTGCAGAGAACGTTAAACCAGCCAATGATGCGATTAAAGAGCTGTTGATAAACGCTCATGTGGTTAATTTCGATGAAACTGGCTTGCGATTGGAGGGTAAGCTGAACTGGCTCCATGTTGCCAGCACTCACGAGTTGACGTATTATACTGTGCATCCGAAGCGCGGAAAGGAGGGGATGGACGCGATGGGAATTTTAGCAGAATTCGATGGAGTTGCTATGCATGATCACTGGATGCCATATTTCAATTACACTGACGTAACACATGCCCTTTGCAACGCCCATCACTTAAGAGACCTTACATTTGTTCACGAACAGTATGAACAGGACTGGGCGGAAGAGCTGAGCCAATGTTTACTTGATATCAAAAAAGAGGTGGATCAAGCCAGACCGTACAAAGATGAGCTTGATTCAGATAAAATCAGGGAATTTGAAGTGAGGTTTGACAAGATCATTGAGGGGGGACTGGAATTAAACCCACCACCTCAAAAAGAACCGGGAAAGAGGGGGAGGGTTAAACAATCTCCACCCAAAAATCTGCTGGATAGGTTAAAGGGGCACAAACGGGAAGTGCTGGAATTTATGTACGACTTTGATGTGCCGTTTGACAATAACCAAGCTGAACGGGACGTACGCATGATGAAACTGAGGCAGAAGATATCAGGCACTTTCAGGACTGCTATAGGGGCAGATGTGTTCTGTAGTATTCGCGGGTATATATCTACCGTGCGAAAGAACGGGTGTCATGTGCTCGATGCGATTCAGATGCGACAAATATCTTCCCATCCCCATACGCAGGAGTCGATCCCTGGAACCCACAGAAGTCTCGTTATGCCATAGCAGGGTGCCGTCGGTCATGTTGAATGCCCGCTGCGTGCCGTTTACGTCATATATGTGCACAAGAGCCCCTGCGATGATCGGGGCACGTCAATTCCGCCGCTCAACATTCTCGTGTGCGTAAACGCGCTCCACATGAGTTCGGGATCACTTCTCGGCGCGGCGTCCGATGTGGTTCCGGTGTTCCAGGAATCCTTCTGGAACTGGTGCCAGCCATCAGCAGCCGAAACACCGGCGAGACAAGTACACATGCACACCTACTGCGAGGGCACGTAGATCATGCCAACGTCTGGCATCGCAACATTTAATAGTAGTAATCTGCATTACTATAATCGTGATTACTAAATTCGTCGACCGTGAAAAGGATCTTGGTTTCCTTAAGAGAAGGTACGAGGAAGCATCCGCGCAGGTGATCGTCCTGTATGGGCGGCGAAGAGTCGGCAAGAGTCGCCTGATACAGGAGTTTATAACCCATCTTCGTCACTATGAATAAAAAACGCTATCCGTGGACCACACTAATTTTCAAATCTGTACTACATCCTCTTGACCCCGATTGATTTCAAATGACTGTTCATTCCCAAATATTTGCAATTGAACATCTCCAGAATGTTTTTTTGCGCATTTGTCATGGTCGTAAGTTTCAGTATCCGAGATTTATCCCCCTTCAGACCTAACTTTCCAATTTCACATTTTTTGGGTGTGTTTGTAGATACATGATCTGTTCTATTTATACTATACATAACAGGTAGTATAAAAGAGTTGTGGTATTGAATTCTGTTCTACAATTAAAAAATTTGAGAAAGTGTTCCACTGGTGGAAACCGAGAGACGTGGACGTTATGGGAAGTTATTTATGGATGAAAACAGTGAATTTGGGTGAGATACTGGAGAACATGGGTTATAAGAAACAAGAGATCTGTGTACCATCTTGCATCAAGAACGGTGCCCCCACTCCAGATAAGCGACTTTATGGCGTCAGCAGCGCGAGAACTGGATGACGACAGGATACCGGACCTGAAGACGGATTGGGAGGTTGTATTCAAACACCTGACTGAATCAGAGGACAAAACCATAATCGCGATCGATGAGTTTCCATATCTGATCGAATCGGATAAGGGAGTGACAGGAACGTTTCAGCGAATAATCGACCTGTACATATCCAAATCCCGCCTATTCCTGATCTTATGTGGATCAAGCGTTGGTATGATGGAAACTGAAGTTCTCGGACACAAGAGTCCGCTGTACGGGCGCAGAACCGGGCAGTGGGAACTTGAACCGATGAGATTCAGACAGATAGCAGAGTTTCTGCCAGAATACTCCTGTGAGGAACTTGTAAACGCATACTCGGCTGTTGGTGGTGTCCCCTTCTATATTAACAGATTTGAAGATTCGCGGGATATCTTCGGAAACATTCTCGAAAAGATTCTTGAGAAGGGAGAAATACTTAACGAAGAAGGAGAGTTTCTGCTAAGAGAAGAACTCAGAGAGCCGAAAACATATTTTTCGATACTGCGAGCCATCAGTTTCGGTAACACAAAGTTCTCCAACATAATGAACTACACCGGGCTTGACAGAAACTCGATGACACGGTATCTGGACATTCTGCGAACGCTCGGGTTTGTGCGAAGAGACGTCCCCGTAACAGAGAAATCACCTGAAAAAAGCAAGAAGGGGTTGTATTATGTGGATGACAACTATCTGAACTTCTGGTTCAGGTTCGTATTCTCGCACAGAAGCGAGATCGAAGAAGACCCAGCCGAGGTGCTGGAAACCCTGATAAAACCCTATTACAATCAGTTCGTGGGTAGGTCTTTCGAGAATATCTCAAAACAGCTCTTGCAGGACTTAAATAGAGAAGACGTGCTTCCGTTCAAGTTTCTGAGAATCGGCAGGTGGTGGTACCGGGATAAGGAGATAGTGGGATCCTCTAGAGTCG
>JGI12150J12686_103827_pt1 | contig 40124 bp, 47 predicted proteins | sample ANMFosRound1_FD_12686 | JGI IMG/M metagenome (IMG submission 12686)
TTCGAGCTCGGTACCCGGGGATCCCACCTTCTGGTAGCGGCGGCTGGAAATACTCATGGTGGAAACGTGACCTATCCAGCCGGGTATGATTCTGTGATGGCTGTAACAGCCACATATCTGAATAATAGCCGAGCATCCTTTTCACCTATAGGTCCGGAGGTTGAGTTAGCTGCTCCAGGCGTGAATATAATGTCTACTGCCAGTGGCGACGGTTATGGTAATTTGAGCGGAACTTCCCAGGCAGCCCCTCATGTGGCTGGAACAGCCGCTCTTATCATTTCATCTAACCTGCCGGCTGTAAATGGCGATGGGATAGTGAATGAAGATGTGAGACTGCAACTGCAATCAACGGCACAAGATTTGGGAGATTTAGGGAAGGACGACACGTACGGATATGGGTTGGTTAATGCATTTATTACGGCAGCCGCGATCTCTTGCGACTGTGGCGACATCTGCGTCAACGAGACTGGCTGGTGGCGCGACGGTGGCGCGTTTAACGCGAGCAAAACATCAATACAAGATACAATGAATAACGCGAGCAGCGGTGATACGATCTGCGTCAAGGGTGGCAGCTACACCGAGAACGTGGACATTGTGACCGCGCATCTCACGCTTGCAGGCGAGGGCGCGGAGGTGGTGAATGTTGGCGCGGCATATTCGGGCGATCATGTCTTTGAGGTGACTGCCAATCACGTGAACATCTCAGGGTTCAATGTGACCGGAGCAACCGGAATTGGCAAGGCAGGGATTTACCTCAACGGAGCAGATCACTGCAACATCTCTGACAACATCGCATCGGGCAACTGGGGTGGTGTCTACATGGAAGATTCGAGCAACAACATACTTCCGAACAACACCGCATCGGGCAACTATGGCGGCATCCGCCTGTATTTTTCGAGCGACAACATACTTCTGGACAATACCGCATCGAACAACGACGGTGACGGCATCGGCCTATACGATTCGAGCAACAACACGCTCACAGGCAACACCGCTAACTCGAATGACTACGACGGTATCTATCTGAAGTTTTCGAGCAACAACAGACTTCTGAATAACACCGCATCGAGCAACGACTACTACTACGGCATCGAACTGTGCTATTCGAGTGACAACTTGATCTACAACAACTACTGGAGCAACGCAGACAACGCCTACGACGACGGATCCAACCAGTGGAACACCGCCGCAACCGATGGACCAAATATAATCGGCGGACCCTCCATCGGCGGAAACTACTGGAGCGACTATACAGGTACCGATCCGGAGGGGGATGGACTTGGAAATGCGTCGTACAACATCGCTGGCGGCGGCAATTTCGATTATCACCCGCTCTGCCCATCAGCATCTGTGAAGGGCGACCTCAACGGCGACGGCGCCCTCACCCCTGCGGACGCCGCAATCGCGCTTGTGATTGCAGCCACCGGTGTACACGACGACGCAGCCGATGTCAGCGGCGATGGGGCGGTCACTTCGCTCGATGCCTTCATGATCCTGCAGGCGGCGGCTGAGATGGTAGAATTGTAGTTTGACTGTACCAGAGCACTACACATCCATTTTAGTCAATTACCCGCCCGGCAAAAACTTGTTTTTGTGATCGGAATATCCAGTGAAAACGCTCTGATTTTGTGGCAACCAAATTCGTGTAATGTCAAGTAGGACTCATAGCACACCTCTTGTTTTGGGGTAATGGCCCCGAGGTTGCTATGAGCCCCCTCACAGAACCGGACTTGAAGATTTCCCTCATCCGGCTTCTGAAGTACATCCCCTATGAGTTCAGGTTGTATAGCGAGTGATATATCTTCGGCTTTGGGAGTGGATTAAATTGGAGAAAACGATGAAACTGATCCCAGTTGTAGCTTTTCTTCTGGCTGCGACGATTGACCCATTTAAAGGCGAGTCTCACGACCTGATGATAGAAGTTCTGCATCCAACGGAAGTTACCGCTCATTCCATAGTAGCGATAGTGTCCGAGCAACTTTAGCCCCAGCAACTTCCACCATTCTTTCAGTTTGACAAGATTTCGGATACGCTTCAGCCATATATTCATATCCGCCATCTTCTGTCTGAACTTCTTACGTGACGTCTTTCGCCCAAGCTTGAAGTTGTCCCATCTGGACTTGTCGCAGAAGTGCGTAAAACCGAGAAAATCAAAGGTTTCGCATTTCCTGCCATTTTGCTTCGCTTTCGTGCATGCGCATCGTCCGAACTCGATGATCTTACTCTTTTCTTCAGATATCGTGAGTCCGAACTCGCTCATTCGCCTTCTCAGATCGTTTCCGAATGCTCTGGCTTCAGCTTCCTTCTCAAAACAGACTACGCACGCATCTGCATATCGAATAAGCCGGGCGAAACCGGTTAGCTGTGGTAGTACCTCATTCTCGAACCACGTGTCCAGCGCATAGTGGAGGTATACATTGGCGAGTACGGGACTCAGCACGCCGCCCTGCGGCGTACCTTGATCCGTCTCAAAGTAAACTCCTTTCAATTATACCAGACTTCAGGAATCGACCAATCAGCTGCAACAACGTCGAATCCACGATTCTCTGCCTCAGACATTCCATCAATCGCTTATGTTCCACTGTGTCAAAGAACTTCGAAATGTCCATATCCACCACAAAGTTGACCGGAGCGTTCATGATGATACTGTCCAATTCGATTAGAGCATCGTGGCAGCCGCGATTCGGTCGAAATCCGTAAGACGTATCTATAAAGTCCTGCTCAAAGATCGCTTCAAGAATCTTCTTGATTGCCATCTGGACAATCTTGTCCTCGATAGCCGGGATTCCGAGCGGTCTTTTATCGCCGTTTGGCTTTGGGATATAGACGCGCAAGACCGGTTGAGGCATGTACTGTTTTGCTTTGAGTCTTGTCACCAGATCTGCGATATTCTCATCCAACGCTTTCGCGTATTCTCCTACTGTTACTCCGTCAATTCCGGTTAGGACTTATACTGCTTTGCTTTAAGCCCCACCCGGAGGGCAGTTTTTACTCGATTTTTTGTGAAAAAATCGTTGTTATCATCTACATCCCACCTCTGAGTGTGGTAGATGTGCCCCTGGTGTCCAGCGCACTTCTGTCAGCCCCTTCCCTCCACAGGAATTACCCTGCTTCATCAGTACTATGCGCTGATCCGACTCCCAATATGCCATTTGCGACGACTTACCGTCTATAGGCTTGACATCGCATACTTCTGCTCCCGTATGGGGAACAAAGAGAGCATAATGGGCCTCCCGAGTTCCCATAGTCTCCATTTGATACCATGCTACGGTCTTAGACCCCGCTGGACTCACATCACCTCGCAATGTCCCAGAACTCCCTGCTATATTCCAAGACCGGAGGATTGGACTAACGGTGGTGTGAATACTGCCTTCCGTTTCGCGTTGAACGTCGGCTTCCAGGATAATCGAAATTTCGGGGCTCATAACCTTCACCTTGCGATTGCGGCCTAGTATCCCGTCCCCCCGGCCTCACAATAGCCTGTTACCAGACTACGTGCGGGGTTCGGTTCTGAGGTGGTGGCTAGCCTTTCCTCAGGCTGGATTTTCACCAGCTGGCGAGTATGGATTTATCTCGGCACTCTCGCGTCATTCGTTGCCATTCGTGATCTCTTGGTGCTGATTTTATCACGAATGGCGCGAATAAACGAATGGCACGAATCGAGTAAATCGGCGAAAATCACTGGATTTTTAGACAGTGTCAAACTCCAGTCTGAAGGTCCGTATCAAGAACTCCCGACAAGTTTATAAGGGAAGTGCGGTTTAGGTATATCCACTCTTCTGGCATAACGCGAGGCATCTGCACCGGAAAGGTGCAGTATGAGGATAAGATGAGGCGAGCATGATATGAATACATATACGATCATTAAAACGACTGCACTGATTTTAGCACTTATTACAATATCCATAGCGACGGCATCCGCGATCCCTTGCGACCGCGGCGACATCTGTGTCAACGAGACTGGCTGGTGGCGCGGCGGTGGCGCGTTTAACGTGAGCGTAGTACCGATACAGGATGCAGTGAATAACGCGAGCAGCGGTGATATAATCTTTGTGAAAGCCGGCGACTACACTGAGAATGTGGAGATTGTGACAGCGTATCTAACGCTTGCGGGCGAGGGCGCGGATGTGGTGACCGTGACCGCAGATTCGGACGATCACGTCTTCGAGGTAACCGATAATCACGTGAACATCTCAGGGTTCAATGTGGCCGGGGCAACCGGGGCAACCGGAATTAGCAATGTCGGGATTTATCTCAACGGAGCAGGTCACTGCAACATCTCTGATAACAACTGCTCATACAACGACGGCGACGGCATCTACCTGGATTCTTCGAGCAACAACATACTTCTGAACAACACCGCATCGAACAACGAGTACTACGGCATCGAACTGTACGATTCGAACGACAACACGCTCACAGACAACACCGCTAACTCGAACTACTATGGCGGTATCTACCTGGATTCTTCGAGCAACAACACACTTCTGAACAACACCGCATCGAACAACGAAGGTGACGGCATCTACCTGGATTCTTCGAGCAACAACATACTTCTGAACAACACCGCATCGAACAACGAGTACTATGGCGACTACTACGGCATCGAACTGTACGATTCGAGTGACAATCTGATCTACAACAACTACTTCGACAACACAAACAACGCCTGCGACGACGGATCCAACCGGTGGAACACCACCCCCGTAACCACCGGACAAAATATAATCGGCGGACCCTCCATCGGCGGAAACTACTGGGGCGACTACACCGGTGCTGATACGAATGGGGACGGACTTGGCGAGGAACCGTACAGCATCACTGACGGTAGCAATTTCGATTATCACCCACTCTGCCCACCCGCATCTGTGAAAGGCGACCTCAACGGCGACGGTACCCTCACCCCTGCGGACGCCGCAATCGCACTTCGCCTTGCAGCCACCGGTGCACACGACGACGCAGCCGATGTCAGCGGCGATGGGGGGGTCACTTCGCTCGATGCGCTCATGATCCTGCAGGCGGCGGCTAATATGATAGAATTGTAGTTTGACCATTCAGAACATCACAACATCCTATTCCAGTCAATTACCCCCGGCAAAAGAATGCGCGGGGGTGCTGGGATGTGGGATTTGTGATCGAAGACATGGACCGGTAGACCACTGAGGTCTGTTCATGCTGCAACTCAGTATGGTCGTTCCAGTGTGAATCAGACTAAAAACCTCTTCCCGATCGTGGTAAGATTCTCACATCCGGATTTCGTGACCACAACCAGATCCTCGATCCTGATGCCGCCGATCTCAGGATCATACAGCCCGGGCTCGACGGTGATCACATTCCCGGCTTTGAGCATCTCGCCGCCGACGCCTATATGCGGTTCCTCATGGACATCCAGCCCGACTCCGTGGCCTGTCGAGTGGATGAAGAGTTCCCTGTACCCGGCATCCTCAAAGATGTCGCATGCTGCATCATGAACCTCTTCTCCGGACACTCCTGTCCGCACCACCCCAAGCGCGGCGGTCTGTGCATCCAGCACGGCATCATACATCTCGGATAGCGCCTGCGATGGGCTGCCTCGCGCAACCGTGCGAGTCATATCCGCGTAGTACCGCTCCATTTTAAGGCGGGGGAATATATCGATAACGATACTCTCGTCTACCCATAGTACGCCTCTGCCTGCGTTGTGCGGATCGGCTGCGCCCTTCCCGCCTGCAACGATCGTCCCTTCTGCTTCGCAGCCGCAGTCGATCAGGGTGCGTTCGATCGCGGTCCTGACCTGCTCGGATGTCAATGGCTGGTCAGAGCCGAAGTCTGTCAGGACTCCCCTTCTGATCCCTGCTCTTCGTATCAGATCGATTGCACTCTGCATGGCAGCTTCACAGCAGTTCTGTGCCTTTTTAATCCATTCAATCTCTTCCCTGGTCTTTACGGATCGTAATTTTCTGATCGGACTCTGTACAGGGGTGATCTTGAATCCGTCGCCCCTCAATTCGTCTGCAAGGAATATTGGGAAGTTATGCGGGACCACGACTTCGGTTACGCCCTCGTCGTGCAGCAGTTCTGATACGACCAGAGATTGCGTGCGGTCTCGTCCGTACTGTTTCAGTTTCTCGATTACGCGGTAATCCGCTGTCGTACGGATGTCACTGATCCGCGATTCCTTGCGGGCGCGACCGAGTTCCATCTCTGGCACCATGAGAACCTCCTCATCTCCTGATCTCAAATATAAAAATTGATCTGGCGCAAGGAACCGGGTCGCATAGTACAGGTCCTGATTGTGAACGCTGTTGTCGATCAAGAGGAATGGGGTGGGAGTCATGGTTCAAGCCGTGGTAACGATTACCCGTTTTTTACAAAGTTAATTAACAAAGGTTCGCACATAAGACTTCTGCTTGTTTGGAGGTGGCTTTTTAATTTATTCCGGGTGGACTGGTTATGACAAAGAAGATTAACCACCGAGGGTGCGGAAGGTGCGGAGTGTTGTTTTCTCTTGTATCCTCCGTGCTCTATGTGGTTTCCCAAAACCCGGGTTCCCAGAAGGGCACAATCGGAATATTCAGTGAAAACGCTCTGATTTTGTGGCAACCAAATTCGTGTAATTCGCGTCATTCGTTGCCATTCGTTGCCATTCGTGATCTCTTGGTGCTGATTTTATCACGATGGCGCGAATAAACGAATGGCACGAATCGAGTAAATCTGCGAAAATCACTGGATTTTTAGACAGTGCCTCCCAAAAGATGATGAATGTGGGGGGGTGAAAATCCATAACACTCGGTTCAGGGTTCATAGTCCCGCAGTATCGAACCGTCACGGTTTATGAGGACGATGCGCACACCCGGAGCATCTTCTTTTGCAGCGGAAAGCGTCCGGTCGATCCGTGTGTCGGCAGGGTTCCGGTCTATTAATTCCTGAGTCGTGAGACTGCCTGATCCGCGCAATATGTCAGGATCGAGCCATTTCAGGATCAGACCCGGAAGTCCGCAGACGATTACTTCGCTTTTATCCTTTGCAGCATCGAGCCCCTCTGGAATCCTGTTTCCTATCATGACAATCGTATGATCCGGAAACAGCATATTCGAGTATCTCATGCCGAGACGTCCAGTGGTCAGCACCACCCGATCTGCCTGCTGTATCAGTTCATGCTTCGTCTCGAGTAGGTGCTCGTTCCACGGCTCGACAAAACCTGTGGTTCCGAGTATCGATATCCCCCCGATAACCCCGACCCTGCTGTTCAGCGTCTCGCGAGCAATTTCCTCGCCTTTCGGAACCGAGATCAGAACGTTTGCTCCGGAAATGCCAATCTCGCGTACAGCTTCTGCGATTGCGGTGCGTATCTGCTTCATCGGTGCCGGATTGATCGCAGGCACACCCCTCTTAACCCCGATACCCTTGCCTGCCGTAATTGATAATCCATCATCGGAATTATCGGCATTATCAGATTCATGCGCTTCTGCCACAATCTCGATCCCGCCTGTGATATCAAACCCGTGATCCCCACAGTCCTTGATCGCAGATGCCCTGCCGCCCGAGGCTGAGACCGGCAGCGTCACCTCAATTCCAGCAGGTGTCAGGACGCTGACGTGATTGATTGTACGTTTGAGCGAGAGCACAGCCGCCTTTGCCGCTGCGGTTGCAGTCGTTCCGGTAGTATACCCGCGCCGTAACACCGAGCCGTCAGCAAGCAACACGAGCCGCCCACTTGCTATCCCCGCTCTCAGTTCGTCTTCTGGGAGTGTAGCGCGCTTTATCCATTCTACGGGAATTTCGAAGTTGTTGACAGGGTCTTTCATTTGCGTTTTATATGTTGTGCGGTTTAATCATAATATATTGGCATAGGGGCAATGATGAGCGAAAGGTTGATGTGAATTGTAACTCCGGCGTTCTTTTGTGTGCAGAGATTCGCATATTATTGAGATATTAGTTTTTGTAGAGGGTTTCACTTTCACACTACTTCTGGATTACAGTTATATATCTCGAAGTGGAACTCCCAATCGATACTGAAATAGAAGGTGTTGATTACGACAACCGAAGATCATGCCGGAGTGTTTCCGCTGGTTCGTGGAGGCTTGATTGAGCATTGATGTGAGTTACATAAGTTAATAGTTAAAAAATTTGTTTAAAAAACGTTGATAAGGGCTGCTTATGGATTTAATGAAAGATTTAACAGAAATAATCACCGATCAATTCAAGGAATGTGGTATTTCTTACACGGACTCTAATGACGTTCATAAATTATTACGTGAATACATAAATACATGTTCAAAAATGATTAGTCCCATTCCAAGAAAAGTTTTCATTTCGGAAGAATTAAAATCCAAAGAACCAGAAGAGATAAGCTCCATTTTCGATGAAATAAAAACCAAATTCGAGAAAGGGTACAATGTTAATCCACACCTTAGTAAGAGACTACTTGATTTGAAGTCCGATGATTATTTATATCACTCATGGGGAATATACCACCTCCATTTGACCAACACAAAGAAAAACAAATCGGATTTCTTTTACGACAGACCGGTTCCCGATTCTCTTTTATTTTTTATAGTAAGGGGTAATGATGTGTATTTTATCGATATACTACCCCATAATGAAGAAAATATCTTTTCAAAACGGAGAATGCTAGAAATTATAAAAAATAATTGGCATGATCTTCTTGAACCGTGTAAAGTACAGGGGATGGAAGGGGCAGGATACAATGATAAAGAGATTGGGCAACTAAGAAAAGATGGTACAAACAGTCCCATTGAAATCGATGGAAGTACATACCTTCCAATTGGTGGTGGGGGATTAAGCGTATCAAGAACTAATTTAATGCATCATAGATATGTAAATGATTTTATTGAAAAAACTATAGAAATTGAAAGGCAAATTCGAGAAGAACTCTCAAAAACAGTTCAAGATGTACCGGACAATCCTGATTTTCATTTATGTTTGGAGGAATCTGGTCTTGTTATAAAAGAAACCAACACCGACGCATGCATCACATCTTTAAATAATTTCTACGGGTTCTGTTATCTTACTATGATGTTAAATCAAAATTCTGGTTTTTCCAAATGTTCAAAAACCCGAAGAGTCGGAAACGTGGCTTGAATCAACAACTTCAAAATCACGCCAATATCACATAAGTAGACAGTTCAAGGATAAAATAAGGGGCGTATCCCCTAAAGAGATTGAAAGACAATAGGAAGACCTATCGTCTGTTCATTTACCCTTGAGTTTCCTCTTCGTATTCTCGATAAGCCCGACATCGAGCAGATCTACCAGAAAATCAGGAAGCGACGGGAATGTGTATCCCGCGTTGGTATTCGTATTCACTATCTTCCCGTCCTCAAAATCGATAGCAAGAACGTCCCCATCCACTGCATCGACATCGCACTCGACAAGCGGCAGCCCGATGTTGATGCTGTTTCTGTAAAATATCCGTGCGAAACTCGGCGCAATCACGCAACGGATCCCTGCCCCAAGTAGGGCACGAGGCGCATGTTCCCTTGAGGATCCGCTGCCGAAATTGGGTCCGGCAACGATGATGTCGCCATCCGAGACGTCTTTTGCAAAGTCCGGTCTCACGTTCTCGAATGCATGCTTTGCAAGTTCCTGCTTGTCACCAGTCACGAGATAGATCGCTGGAATGATCTGATCGGTGTCCACGTTCTCTGAAAATCGCCATACTCTGCCTTTGATATATTTTTCCATCGCAGTCACCCCTCCAAAAGATCTTCGGGATCGGTTATCCGCCCGGTAATCGCGCTTGCTGCAACCACTGCCGGATTCGCAAGATATACCTCTGAATCCGGATGCCCCATCCTGCCGATGAAGTTGCGGTTCGTGCTGCTGACGCACCGCTCACCCTCTGCAAGCACGCCCATGTAACCGCCGAGACATGCGCCGCACGTCGGTCCTGCGACATAAGCATCCGCATCCATGAATACCATGAGAAGCCCTTCTCGCATAGCCTGCTCAAAAACGCTTTTGCTTGCCGGAACCACGATCATCCTGACATCCGGGTGTACACTCTTCCCAATCCCTCTGAGAACTGCTGCTGCTGCACGCAGATCCTCGATCCTGCCGTTGGTACACGATCCGAGATACGCCTGATCGATCTGCACATCGATTTCGGATGCCGGAGTCACGTTCTCAGGAAGATGCGGCGTTGCAACCAGCGGCACAATCTCGGAAGCATTGTATTCGAACGTATTCTCGTATTCCGCATCCTCGTCTGCGTAAACCGGCGAATACTCACCGATGACACGGTTCTTGAGATACTCGAAGACCGCCTCATCCGGCGGGATGATCCCACACTTTGCGCCTGCTTCAATTGCCATGTTCGAGATCGTGATCCGGTCCGATAGATGGAGTGACTCGATTGCAGAGCCGTAAAACTCCATCGATTTGTAAAGAGAACCGGAAACTCCGATATCTCCGATAATGTGAAGAATGATATCCTTTCCCATCACGTATTTGCCAAGTTCTCCGTCGACGACGAACTTCTGCGTCTCAGGAACCTTGAACCATAGTTCTCCTGTCGCCATTGCGGATGCGGCTTCTGATGAGCCGATGCCCGTCGAGAGTGCGCCAAGTGCGCCGTAACTGCACGTATGCGAGTCTGCGCCCACAATCAGCCGCCCTGGTGCTGCAAATCCCTCTTCGATCATGATCTGGTGGCAGACTCCGCCCCGACCAACATCGAAATGGTTCTCTATCCCGTGTCTTCTGGCAAAATCGCGCATCGACTTTGCCTGCTCTGCCGATGCCACATCCTTGTTCGGCACGTAATGATCCTGGATCAGCACCGTCTTCTCAATGATCGGGTTGGCATCGAACTCTTCGAAGACCTCGAACGCAGGAAGCCCGGTCACGTCGTTTACCATGACATAATCGATCTTTGCGTCCACGATCTCTTTTGGCGATACGCTCTCTTTGCCCGCGTGTGCTGCAAGTATCTTTTCAGCGATGGTCATTCCCATGAATCTGGTGTTGGCGACGATTGGATAAAAAGATGTGTGCGGGTGGTGCTGGGTGTGGTGTGGGAGTCTGATGCAAAGATTTAAATAGTATGTACGTTGATTCAAAGTACAATGTACGTAAAAAGTGCATTACGGGTCAAACAAGGAGGATACAACAATGAACAACATGAAACCCAAAAACCACATAGAACCCACAAGCGAACGTAAGTATATAAATGAACGTAAGTATATACATGGAAACAAAAAACATGCATACAGATATGCTCAAATTGAAAGAGCAGGTAAGAGAGCTCGTTCTCAACGCGAGATATGCCATCCAATGGCATCACATATTATCACGCCACCCGAATATCACAGAGGATGACATAATAAACGGACTTTTGTATGGATATTACAAACCAGATCGGGAAATAGATGGACGATACTTATCATGGTCTCGAATGAATTATCCGCCAAGACTGATCCGCATCGTGTTCGAAGTGCATGAAACCAATGCCGGCAGTCTCGTGAGGATTATCACAGCATTCGACGAAGATTGATATAAAAGAACACAAACATGAACAGAAAAAAAGAAGATACGCCACCGCTGGATGATATTCCCACCATAACCCCAGAAATGGTGGAGGAAACAAAAATAGAGATCGCAAAGAGGCGTGCAGGCAGACGCGGGTCACCACTGAAGGATATCGCAGATGCGACCTGCCCGGTATGCGGATCACACACAGTCAGTTTCGCAGATGATCTCGTATTTGAGGTTGTGCTGGCTGGCGAGCGGATCGTAATCCCGAATCTGACAGGGCTCCGATGCTCGAACTGCGGAGATTTCGCATTCGATTCCGGTTCATCAAAGATAATCGATCGATACACCAAAAACAAGCCCGCCTGCGGATACGAATGCAGCATATCCACAGTCGGCGCAGGAAGACTTGGGATGTACCTCCCAAAGGACGTTCTCAGAGTCATGGAGATCACGAAAAAAGGTAAAGCGATTGTGACGCCGCTTTCGAGGCAGAAGATGATCGTAGAATTGTGTTCGGAGTGATCTCATTGTGAACATGCCAGCATCGCCGAACCAACGATACATTTTAGGCTATTCCGCACCCTAAAAGAAGATATACCCCGCATGAACCTTTTCATCACTCGATCGCATACTCAAAAGCGATCAGCGATATCAGGAAGAAGACGATATCGTACACACAGAGCAGCCTGATTTCGGGGATCGCGCTTGTTTGTGTGAGAACATTGGCAGTCGCAGGCACCAGCACCATGATCAGGGGAAATAGCACCGAAAAGAGTAGAACGGGGAGCAGGATCTCTCTTGTCTGTGCGTTTAAGGTCAGTGCCGATATGAGCGTGCCGACCGCGAGAAACCCGATCGTACCGAGCAGTATGACAAGTGCCAGCCAGAACATATTTGGTATTGTATAATCAAACAGAACCATAAATATCGGTATGGTGATTGCCTCTATGATCAGCATCAGCACGAGACTGGAGAGCATCTTGCCGACATAGATGGCGCTGCGATCGACCGGGCAGAGTTTCAGACCCTCGATGCAGTTCTCCTCCTGCTCAAGAGCGAACGATCTGGACAGTCCCAACATGCCTGCAAACATGAACGTAATCCAGAGCATACCCGGAGCCAGTTCTGTGATCCGGTCGTGACTGCCGCGCAAATCCTCAAATGAAAAACTGAAGATCAATAGGATAAGGAATGCAAACATGAGCATCGAGTTTAGCATCTGCTTGGTTCTAAACTCTGCTGTAAGGTCTTTTTCTGCGATTGCGATGCATCGCTTCATATCGCTTACTTGGCACGACGGCACATAAACATGATTGCATCGACCATGTCCTTAAACGTGAACTTCTCTGGCATTACGTCCACACTGACGCCATAGCCGGAAAGGACATCTGCGGTGGGATCTCCGATCGCTGCAACGACGCTCTCGCACAGCACGTCCACGATCCCGGACTCCGCGCCGATCGACCGTGCGACTGTCATGAAGTTGTGAACGGTCATCGCACTGGTGAATGCGAAGACATCGATCTTCCCGGCAAGCGCGTCCTTAATCATCCGCTGCTGCCTGCCATCATCCGGAAGCACCAGTTTATACACCGCGGTCTCGTGCACCTCAACCTCATCTCCGGAATGCCCCAATTCTGTGATCAGCGCGGGATCGCCGTGCGTACTCCGCACCACCTCCACAGTCTTGTTGTCCGTGCCACGCAACAGCTCAGCGATCCCCTTCGAACTGTATGAATCTGGCATCAGGGAGACGTTTATGCCTCGCGTCTCAATCGCTCTCTTCGTCTTTGATCCGATGGCAACAACAGCGGTCCGGTTAAGCGCATGAACGAAACGCGCAGGGTCATCGATCTTCGCAAGCGTGAATGCGATTCCGTTTGCGCTGGTGAATATCACGATATCCGATTCGCAGGCGAGCACGCGCTCTACAAACCCATCGAAATTGCTGTCGCGATTATCCTTAAGTTCGATCATCGGTGCCGCGATCACGCCAAAGCCATGAGAACGCAGAAGCGTGATCGAGGAATCGAGATGCATATCAGGGCGCATGATTGCGATGACCGATTTTTCCATGATGATTGTTTGGCAGGGTGGTAAAAATGTGTTGCGGTTGCGGTTTCGATCCGGTTTCTGAAAGATTGTAGGTCTCCGACGCTGCGCTTCCGGTTGAGTTACGCAAATTTAAGCAAGCCCGACACTATCTAAAAATCCAGCGATTTCACTGAATAATTCGATTGTGTCAGCAAGCCTTTCATTCATGATGGCTACCGGCATGGGCGACAACGATTAATAGTTCATAGAAGAATTCCGCGCGGTGAGCGTGAAGACGCTAACCTTCTCCGGATTGCGGCTCTCCTTACAGGTGTACGGTGTGTGGTAGATGCTCGATGAGAGCCCGGCAAGAAAACCGCGGATAAAATTACAGTTCTCCTCGTCCGCATCCAGTTCGAAGACATTGTGCAGCGTAACAACAAATCCGTTGCTTCTGTCGATCTCCGTCTTTGTGAACCAGTCGGAAAACATCATGCTGCTTAAGATATTTTTAAAGATTGCATCAGGCTCAAGGTTTTTTGGTATACTCATGCGCGCATGGTACCTCTCTGCGAGCTGCTTACCGAAATTATATAAAATACCCGCGCTCCCTCTGCCGATCACATCGACAAGCGAGTCCATCAGCAACACCAGATCGCCAGCCCTCGGGTATATCGGGATGTTCATATCCTCATCCGTTTCCATACCTTCTGTTTTCATCCTATAACCTCATAACCTTTTTGACCTTTTCAGCGGTGTGTTGCAGTTCAATCATCACCAGCCCGACATTGGCGTCAGGGTCGAGCATCGCTAACAGCGAAGCATTACCCAGATTGAAGACCGCAACGATCCCTTCACCAGTATAAATCACGATACGCTCGGATGGGGGCAAGCTGAGATTGCGGACGGATTTGTTTGCCAGGCCGACTATCGATGCGCTGATCGCATGGGCGATCGGTGTGTCATAAGAGTGATCACGAAACCGATCAGCTATCTTAAGACCGTCTGCGGATGATATGACAATCCCGCGTATGCAATCGACGCGAGCGGTCAAATCCGCGAGGAGCACGTTTAATTGATCAATCGTTGTCTGAGACATGACTGCACCATTCGGAATTCCTGCACAATGGACATTGTTTTGGGAGGTACGTTCCAATTATAGTACAGTTTGTGCACTGTGTATGTAAAGATGTCGGTTGCACGAACGTCTCAAAAATCAATTGTTCGGTCAAGTCACCATCCATCATGCACCAAAACCAAAGCAACCCTGAAAGTCCTCGCTATATGGCCGAACCTGCACTATCTGGGAATATAGTCCTGACAGGATAGTTTATCATAGTGAGGCTATAATCGAATTTGCTCAATATTATATGAGTGTCTAATACTGTGTGCTCACCGCAGAGACCGCGGAGAATATTGACCCCTCCATCTCCGCGCCCTCTTCCTGCTTTAACGGATCAAGCTATTTTGCGATCGTCCTTTCTGAAATCTTTTCGGTTCAAGCCATTCCGCCGCCAGCGCCGCCACCAATCGCACTGCGCAACTGCTCCTGCAACTGCTGGAACCGTTTCTGGATGCGTTCCTCCTGCCGTTCGAGCGTGCGTGCTCGAAGTTCCATCGTTTCTTTCTTCTCGGTAAGTTCCGTCGCAACAGACTCGCGCTCGCCCTTGATCAGGAGTTGTCCGACATTCTTGTAGATCACTGCGTCATCCTCGAGTTTCGAAAGTTCTTCGAGAGCCATCTCGGTCTCGTTGAGCGCTGATGTCACCTGCGCCTTCTGTGATGCGAGCGCCTGTGCCTGCTGCTGAACCTGCTGAAGTTGTGCAAGTTGATGCTGTACCTGTGGGGGTATCTCAGTAGTCATATTATCACTTTTTTATTGCATTAACAAATTCGGTAATCGTTCTCTGTATCTCTGATGCCTCTTCGACCGCGGTGCCTGTCACGATGATGTCAGCGCCGGCTTTTGCTGCGGCTCTTGCGGACTGTGCGCTTCTGATCCCGCCTCCGACCACGAGTGTCTCGCAGCCTGCCCTTTTCACGGCACGGATCATCTCCGGTGGCACAGGATCGGCTGCACCGGATCCCGCCTCCAAGTATGTGTATCTCATGCCAAGAAACTTTCCTGCAAGCGAGTACGCCACTGCAAGTTCCGGCTTCTCTCTCGGGATCAGTTTCGCATCCCCGACCCATCCGGCTGTGCCGCCCGGCTCTACGATGATGTATGCCATCGGAATTGGCTCGATTCCGTAATCGAAGACGGCTTTTGTGCCAATCATCTGGTTGGTGATCAGATAACCTACATCCCTTGAATTTAATAGACTCATAAAAAATATGGAGTCTGCGTATCTGCTGATTCCGGATGCGCTTGCTGGAAAGAGGATGGTCGGGAGATCGGTCGCCTCCTTGATCGCACGCAGTGTCTCATCGAGGACGTCACCGGATGCGCCGACCGAGCCGCCGATCATGATCGCGCTGCTGCCGGATTTTGCTGCCGCCTCTGCGATCTCGGATGCCGCGGAAGGGGACCCGGCATCCGGGTCGATCAGGGTGAGGTGCGCTGCACCATCCCGTTTTATGACGTCATCGAGATACTGCTCTGTGCTCATCCTCTACTTTCCTTCGACTTCATGCGTAGATGTTTGTAACCGCATTTCCTGCATCTGGTCGCCCCGATCGGATTGCGTGCGTTGCATTTCATACATATCTTCTTACGCAGCAGCTTGTTTTCTGCTTCTTCAAATCGTGCCATTTCTTGATCCTCTACATATCGTTATGGGGTGCTTTATATTAACGTTGTCGTGTGGGTGTATTGCAAGCGTATTCGGCATAAGCGCGTAAAGCATGAGTCATCTCGAACAGAACAACGGATATAACAAATCGTATCTGCTTTTGTAACTTTCGGCGGTATGATCGGGTCTGAAAAATCATTCCGCATGAACAACAGACGTCCTCTAAAACGATGTTCTGAAAGGTTAGAATTCCAAATTGCGCTTACGGAGTGGTATGATGCCATCTGCTAAATTCCCGATGCGTTGGGTCGTCATTGTTCCGGGTCATCTGATTTTGTCACTTTCTCGTCCCTTTTCCCATGAGTTCTTTTAGCCCCTTCACCCGCGCTTTTGCCCCGTTATATCTTCTCGCATCCACATCCATGCTATCCCACATATCTTCTAACTAAACTGTCCCCCTGCTTTTCGATTGGTTGGGAGCTACCAATCCGGTCGTAACCCGAGTTCCTCGAGTTTCCAGCCGGCAGGCACGCCATCCATACCCCATCCGCGAAAGCGGTAGTACTCATAGAGCGCATCTTCGAATTCGCCATGGTCGATGCCGCCGTCTCCAAAGAAACGAGTGGGAAGCGAATCGTCTGCACGTGTGAACCCTGCACGCAGGTTAAATATCCGCTCGAGGTTCCATATACGCTCGCCCACCCGCAGCAGATCTTCCGAAGTGTACTGGATTCCTGTGACCGCACTTAAGATACTTGAGTACTCTTCTGCCGAGAGTGCGAAGGATGAGAAACGGCAGACTGCAAGCGAATCCATCGCAGCCGAGAGATTCTGAAAGATGCTGACCAGACCCGCCTTTCCTGCAAAGGTCTGCCGGTCGATCAGTTTCGGCTTGCCGATAACCTCCGGCGCAATCATGTACGCCCGTGTATGACACGCACCGCGATTCGAGGTTGCGTACGCAAGCGACTGCCCGAGTGCGCCGCGTGGGTCGTATCCTGGAATCTCCATCCCTTTCGAGTGCATGCTCACATTGCCTGCGCCCGCCGCGTCCGCATACGCTCTTGATCCTGTGCTCAACTCGTCCCCGACTCCCTCTCGCTCCCCGATCATGGACGCCAGTTCGGATAATCCGTGCGTCTTTCCATGCAGTTCCTGATGGCAGGCGATGGTTGAGCCGCATGAGATCGTATCCATCCCGTAATCGTTGCACACCCGGTTTGCATCCATTATTTTATCAAAATCACTGTTATCACAATCAGGACCGAACATAGCGATCGTTTCGTACTCTGGAATCTCGATATCTTCCTTTGTCCTGTGTTTGCATGCAACAGAACATTTGTGGCAGGAACGTCGCTTCAGTTCATAGTTCTCCTCAATGTAATCGCCGGATATCGACTCGACATCGAACCGGACGTCTCTGAAATTCTTAGTCGGCATCAATCCGAGATAATTGATCAGGCTCACAAGCGACGGCGTCCCATATACCGAAAGACTTTTCAGCGGCGGGCTTGCACGCAGCAGACGTAAGATCTCCTTGTTCGCAGCTTCAAATCCCATTTCATCTGCAATGCTCAGTTTGGTGCTTCCGCGTACCACGATCGCCTTCAATCTCTTGTGCCCCATCACAGCGCCGATGCCGCCGCGTCCACATGCATGGACGTAATCGTTCATGATATTTGCGAACCGGACGCACTTCTCCCCGGCACGCCCGATGCATGCCACTTTACCGTGCCCTTCCAGCCTCTTCGTAGTCTCGCGTACGTTTGATCCCCAGAGCTCGGATGCATCCTTTATGCACACGTCATGATCATCGATGCTGAGATAGACCGGAGTCTCTGCCTGCCCGCTTATGACTACCGCGTCGAATCCGGCGCGTTTTAGTTCGCTCCCAAACCAGCCGCCACCGCTCGAATCTACAATCGTTCCTGTGAGTGGCGATTTCGTGACGAACGAATGCCTGCCTGACATCGGTGCGATGCCTGTGAGCGGACCCACTGCAAGTATGAGCGGGGCATCGAACGCGTCTGCTTTTGGGTCTGTCATCTCACACAGGATGGATGCGCCAAGCCCCCTTCCGCCGAGAAAGTCTCTTGCAACTTCTGTTGGGAGTTTCTCCCGCCTGACCGTCCCGCAATCAAGATCGATCGTTGCAATGTTTCCGGTCCAGCCGTGTATCTTCGCACTCACAAACCGCCACCCCCGGCTAAAGTAGAGGGCATCCGGCTTTCCGCGTAAACATTACTCGTCACAGACTGGTCACCCCTGCCGCCGTGCCCGCGCCCAGCACCAACAGTGCGACAATCCCACCTGCGCGGGGATGCGCGATCCGTGTACCGGTCATGGTCTTTCGACCGTTTGCCTTGTTCTGTTGTTTTGTTTCCACATCTGTTACCCCCTCTTTATTTTTTGGATATTGCCAGCTTGAGGATCGCATCGGTCAGTCCCTTCATCGACTCACGCGATTCCCTTCGTTCGTTTTTTATCTCCTCGATCAGTCGCTCCATGTTCTCAGAGATGCTTCCGTATTTCACATCCAGAATCTCAAAGTTCTGCTGCGTCTGGTCACGGAGGTCAGTCAGAATGTTGGTATGTGTGTCCATCTTCTCGATCAGGATGTTAGTGTGCGCGTCCTGCTTCTCAAGCATCTGATCTTGTTTTCCAAGCATCTTATTCCCAATCGATACAGATTCCTTTCCAAGCCCCACCGACCCTCTGCCAAGTTCCACAGACTCTCTGCTAAGTCCCACCGACTCTCTGCTAAGTCCCACCGACTCTCTGCCAAGTTCCACAGATTCTCTGCCAAGTTCCACAGATTCTCTGCTAAGCCCCACAGATTCTCTGCCAAGTTCCACAGACCGGTACAGCAGTGCACCTGCCGCGTCCATTCGCTCTCCGAGTTCCTCTTGCGGATCGCCTCTTTTGATCTCGAAGTACTCGAATTCACCTGTCGCTGTTCCGAACTTGACCTCAACCTCTTCAACCGATACCGGAACTATCGGGTGCTTCTCTATTCTGGTTTGGGTTACAAACTCGTTGAGAATCTCTTCTTCGCCCTCTGCAACAATCCTGACATCATAAGGTTTCAGATTCTCGACAAAACCGGTCAACTTCAGTTTGCGGGCGATCTTTTCCACCATGTCCCTGTACCCGACCCGCTGTACATCGCCCTTTGCAATGATCACTGCTCGCTTCATTTCGCACCACTCCAGGAACGTGACGAGGCGCCCGCGCCCAGCACCAACCGGAAGGCTGCGATCGCGATCGCGCGAAGAAGCGCGATCAGTGCAGCGTTGACAGTCTTTCGACCGTTTGTCTCGTGTTCTGTTGTATCTGTTTTCATACTGTTAACCCTCCTTTTGGGTGCGTGCATCCGACATCCTGCCAGCACTTTCGGCCTTGTGAAACAGGTTATAATTGCGGGAAACACATTTAAATGTTAACGGTGTATTGGAGGCATTCTCATCACCGATAGCAAGCGTCAATGTTAAAGGCGTTACAAGTATCGGGGTTTCTGCCATCATCTTCATACTCACAGATCACCTCGCTCCTATACCCATACCTGCCGGGCGCTCTTTGCCGCGATAAACTCCCGCACCAGCCGTGCGCCGAGAATCGCGCTCTCGCCATGATCGTACCCGGGGCTGATCTCAACGATGTCAAACCCGCACACATGCGGCGCAGCCATCCGTATCGCAGCACGCAGATCCCGTGGCTCGAGCCCGAACGGCTCAGGATTGCCGACACCGGGCGCGTATCCGGGATCGATCACATCAGCATCGATGGAGAGGTAGATCCTGCGGGCGCCTTGATCAGATAATGCACCGATCGCCTGCCGCATCACAGACTCCATGCCGGCATCAGAGACCTCGTCTGCGGAATGCCACATAATCCCGTTCTCCTCTGCATACCGGTACTCCTCTGCCGATCCGCTTCTTACACCAATCAGAACGCACCGATCGGTCAGATCGTCGATGATGTTTCTTGAAACGCATGCATGAGACTGTTTTTCCCCGAGATACCGATCACGCAGATCGAGATGCGCATCAAGGATGATGATCCCGATATCATCATACTGCTCTACAAAAGCCCTTGCGCAGCCATAAGTCAGAGTATGCTCGCCTCCGAGCACGATCGGAACTTTAGAGTCCCTGATAGTCCCTCTGACAACGTCTCCTGTCATGCACAGCATATCATCGACAGAGCGATCAAGGTCGAGATAAGCAAGATCGAGATTGCCGAGATCGTGCGTGGGAACGTCAGCAAGATCGATGCCGTAAAAATCGTTGTACGTCTCAAAGTTGTAGCTCGACTTCCGCATAGCATCGGGCGCCTCGGCACTTCCGCGCCTGAACGATGAGGTGGCATCGAAGGGCACGCCGAATATCACGAAGCGAGCATCCTCATAAGTAGAGACTGCATCCGCAAAGACGCAGCGTTCGAACATCAGCGCATATCGATCCGTATCTTGCCAAGCGCTGTGATGTACTGGATCTCGTTTCCTTCCACCACGCGATCCTTGTACTCCGCGGGAATCGGGAGTTCGAATGTGGTGTAATCAGTCATGTCCATCAACTGTGCGACATCGCCTGCGACCGAGAGAACCTGTGCATTCTTCCGCTCGACGATCGGCACGAATATCTTGGTTCCTACCGGATGCACGATCGATCGCTTCTGTCCATCGAAAAGCCCGATGGTATCGACCCGTGCTTTGGCAGATCCGTGTTTTCCAGGCTTTGATTTTGAGATAGCTTTGATCGTACACACTTCATCATCGATGATCACATATCTGCCCTCTTTGAGATTCCTGACTTCGGTCTGTTCTTTCATGGGTATGAATCCGCGGCAGGAGTACTTAAAATTATGCGATACGAACCACAGTCAACCCTGTCAAAACCCACTCTCGGCAAGCAACCCGCTCGCTTGCTCGCACTCACCCTCTGTGAGGGATCTTGCGATCTCGGGATACCGGTAAGCCAGATACGCAGGGCGGTACTGGAACATCAGGTTAAACCTGACCGCGGGTATATGATCGCGTACCCAATCGATGATCGGTGCGGTGCAGCATTCGACGTGTCCTGGAAGCACCAGCTGCCGCAGCAGGATCTCTGAGTCGTCGTAAGCGCAGAGGAAGTTTCTCGTGACAGTATCCCAGTAATGAGGGGCATTCGAGTATCTCTTTGCGCATTCGTCGTTTCCGTACTTGAAATCTCCAAGATAGACATCAATGACGCCGCAGAGGAGTTTTGCAGCCTCTTCCGAGTGGTACATATTCGAGTTCCACACGATCGGGGTATTCACTCTCATCTCGGCGAGAATGTGCAGTATGGTGTGAAGATGCGGTGTCGGAGTCACGAAGTTCAGGTTCCTTGCACCAAGACCACGCCTCGTTGCAGCGATCCTTGCAACATCCTCTGGAAGAATCGGGATTCCGAGATCCGGATGGGTTGAGATCTCCCAGTTCTGGCAGTACACGCACGAGAAGACGCAGCCCGAGAGGAAGACTGTGTGCGATGGCACAAGTTCCGGCTCCTCGCCGTAATGGAGAAACTCTGATGAGTATCTGGAGACTGCACCGAGCCTGCAGTACCCCATCTCTCCTTTCTTCCGGTTTGCGCCGCATCTCCGGTCACAGAGATGACAATTCTCAAGCATTCGGTCTGCGATCTTAATCTTGAGATCGAGCAGGGATCTTCCGGCAGGTTTCTTATCTCTTTCCGGTTGGTCTGGCAGGTCTGATCGATCTGCCAGATCCGACCGATACGCTCGATGAAAGTCGCTCATCGCATCGCCGTGGATGCTCCAGAGATCGCTCAGTGGTGCGTCGATATCGAAATCGACAGGAAAGTTCTTTGCGGTCCGAAATCGTGCCTCTTCGATGCCGGCAGAGACGCGATGGTATCTGGAGAGAGCGTTTAATGGTTTGTGCATCTTGCTAATTGATGTGGCTACCGAGTTATTTAGTGTTGGGTTCTGACTTGTGTGCTTTCAGATGTTCGAAGCAGGAGGTGTAGGTAATCCCTCGCCCCACCCCAAAAAAACTCACGTAATCAGCTCATCCAGCCTGAACTGCTTGTGCTTCCTCACACCAAAGAACTCCCTCGCAGCAGCAGCGACCACGTCACGATATTCGGAAGGCGTGTACACGCCCATCCGCCAGTTGTCGCGCTGCGCATGACCGAGAGCGGAAACGAGATGCGAGACCTCGTGAAGCGGCTTTAAACGTTGATCGATCACGACGTTTGCCTTCGTCTCCACGATCTCTGGCGGCTTCGGGATGTCTACGAGGACGTACTCGGGATCGACCCCGGCAGCGGATGCGATCTCGTCCTCGATCCTTCTCACATTTCTCCGGTGCCCAAGCACGTTCTCGCCCACCGCATCGAATCCTTCGTAGAGCGCACGTTTAAACAACCTCCGGTCACGCAAGGAGTCCGCGATCTCTGTTGGATACCCAGGATACGACCCCAGCTGCATAAAGAGCTCCTGATCGTCCATCGTATGAAGCATCCTCGCATCGAAGCCGTCCTCGATCATGCACTCGACAGCACGCACGCACATCGACTCAGCGATGCGGGTTACATGATGGTAATACACGGTCGGATGCATCAGGAACCGCGAGAGCAGGAGCGACTCGGCAGCCCGTATCCCGCCGCTTCCGATCACGAGTTTCCCGTCCAAAAACCTCATCTCGTGAATCAAACGCACAAGATCGACTGAAAGCGGAACACCTGTGTAATGCGCATCCCTGACAAGATAATCCATCCGGTCAATATCGATCTCACTATTTAGGGCAGCGCCGAATCCGGTTTCCCCTTTTATATGCTTGGAAACCCTTGAGATGCTGATCGAGTATCGGTCAAATATTTCGCCGAGGTTGCTTTTTAGGATCTGGTAAACGTCCTCATGCGATCTTCCGGTATATTCCCTGATGATATTCTCGGTCACATGCGACAGTGGTCCGTGCCCGATGTCGTGGAGCAACGCCGCGACGCGCAGTTCGGTCTGCCCGGCACCCCCATCCGCGCCCCTTTCTGCCCCCGTGTCATACTCACTTTCTTTGCCCATGCAATCCGCAAGCAGGTTTGCAAGATGGTATGTGCCAAGCGAATGCTCGAATCTGGTGTGGTTTGCTCCAGGGTACACAAAACTTGTCAGTCCGAGTTGTTTGATTCGACGTAATCGCTGCATAACCGGTGTATCGACAAGTGAGAGTGCTGCCTCGTCCAGTTCAATATATCCGTGGATCGGGTCCCGAATCACCTTCATCGTGCTATGGTGGTTGTGCATGTTTATATACATATAGCGACAATGCGAATCCATGCACTGGAAACGGATATACAGAGGTGTCGTCTCTGGCTAAGCGGAAAGTAGAGGCACCGATAGTACGCGTACGCATTCCCCGCAAACACGATCGCGAGGTTCTTGCGACTGTTGAGAAACTGCTCGGAGCAAACCACCTGCGTGTGAGATGCTTTGACGGAACCATAATAAATGCCAGAATACCCGGCAGGATGAAGAAGCGGATATGGATCCGGGAGAACGATGTCGTCATCATTATTCCGTGGTCATTTCAGGAAGAGAAGGCAGATGTGGTCTGGAGATACACCGCACCACAGGTCGACTGGCTCAGGCGCCGTGGATACCTCTCCTGAATCATGGCAAAACTCGAAAAAAGATTAAGGGAAATCGATAAGGAGATTGACCGATTCCGGATCAGAATAAAGGATTCTGAAGACTTGAAATCGGTCGAAGGCGTTTTTGATACGTTTACATTAAAGACCCTCTACCATCTCGCAAACAAGGGATACATCGATGCGCTCGGGGGTGTGATCAGTACCGGCAAGGAGGCGAACATCTACCATGCGTTCGGATGTGATCAGGAGCAGCAGGAGCGGGAGATTGCGATAAAGGTGTACCGCATCTCTACGAGCAATTTTCGTGCGATGTCGTCATACCTGATCGGAGATCCAAGATTCAAGAACGTAAGGCACGAGAAACGGAGCATAGTGTTCGCATGGACGAAGAAAGAACTGAGAAATCTAAAAAAAGCTCATGCAGCAGGAGTGCGTGTGCCAGAACCGTTTGTCGAGAGAAATAACGTTCTTTTAATGGAGTTTATAGGGGAGGATGAGATCGCCGCTCCGCAACTCCGTGAGGTGTCATTGACCTCTGATCAGGCGCGGAAGGCGTTTGAAACCACTGTAGAATATGTCCGGCTATTATATCACGCAAATCTCGTACATGCCGACCTGAGCGAGTTTAACATGCTGATGCACGGAAACGAGGTTGTTTTCATCGATATGGGGCAGTCTGTTACCCTCGATCATCCAAATGCTATGGAGTTTCTGATGCGAGACATCCACAATGTCACGCGATTCTTCAGGAAGAAGGGCGTGCGGATCGAGGATGACGCTGTTGTGGATGTGGTACTTGGCGAGTGAGTTGGATCGCCTTTAACCATTTTGGAATATCGGAGCGGGACGGCTTGTTCCGCGGTCATGCTCATATCTCGATGTTATCAGCCGCCGCCTGCAGGATCATGAGCCCGTCAAGGGCTGTGACCTTGCCGTCGCCATCGATGTCCGCATTATAGTTCTCTCCGCCGCTGGCTGCGATTGTAAGCGCGATCACAGCGTCTGCGGAAGTGACATTTCCGTCGTGGTTCAGATCACCGCGGGGGGTTTTCAGAGGCTGGTTTACCGTCTCTATATGTATTGTAAAATTTGAGACGGGCTGTGAACCCGGAGGGCAGGTATCATTGCACACCGGGCAGGCTGAAGCTTCTCCTGAATAAAACGTGATATTGATGCGATATTCCACCCCTTTATATATGCAGGTCTGTCCCGGATATAATTGATGATCGTCTACTTCTACCAGACCAGTTCCATTGGTGATGGTTACATTGGTATAATTCGCTTCGCAGTTGCGCATACCACAATTTGAACAATTGGGTGTGCTGCTGTATTTTATCGTGAAATTACCTAATAATGGGGGATCCAGGGGTTCTGAGTACCAATAAGGCTCCAAGAAATTGGGATCTCCGTATATGTCAGTTATAAACATCTCTGTGCTTGAATTCATCCTTCCTAAACCAATAACCTCTCCAGGAGATGCTGCGAAACCGAGTATCTCCACATAATCACCAACACATAGCTCGTTCGCAGCATCTTCATTTGGAAATAGCCATTCCATGATGGTGTCGTTAGGCTGCCATCCAATATGCGACCAGTTATCCGACCAGTTATACGTTGTCTGAATTCCAAACGTACTGTTCCCGGCATCTTTTCCGATCACCGTTCCCATATATCCCTCCGGATTAAATGCCGCTGATGCGCCTCCCATAAAAGCTCCAAGCAACGCAATTACAATGCAAAGTCTGAATATATTATGTTTTGTATTTCCATTCATTCCAATCATCTCTGGTAAAAGCACGATTCTCTCCGACCGGATTCTCCGCGCTGTGTATGATCAACCTGCAAGTTATCTTATAAAAAACTTCCCAAGAGCCGGTCACAAGTCTCGACGCCAGATATGTTTCCGGCGCGGGTGCTGGCGAAAAACAACATCTACCAGTCATTCCACGTCGGGGACGAGATTACCAACGACCCCACCGGTTTTATCTACAAGTTGCTATAGTATGTGGAAAGGACTAACACTGGAAACGCGCAAAGTAATTGCGATAAAATCCAATGCTCCGGCCGGGATTTGAACCCGAGTCAATGGCTCGAAAGGCCACCATGATTGGCCGGACTACACTACCGGAGCATGAGAACATATAATACAGTAACCAAGTGCACATTAACGTTTCGATCACGAACTGTCGCGGCGGCAAATATTTAATAGAATCACCACAATCATAAAGACTATGAATTATCTGCTATGCGCATTCGGCATCGTATGGGCAGGACTCGGGCTCTACACCATGCACCTGCTGCTTACGCGATCACGATTATCAAGAACGAGGAGGAATCGGAGCACACATGGATAGGAGACGAAAGGCGTTATCTATATTCGTTATCATCGCAGTTGTTCTGGTGGTCGGATTGTGGGGCATCCCTGTCGGTAATAAACAACTCGCGGTCTCGGAGCTTACCGATGAGCACATAGGAAAGCGGGTGCATGTAAACGGCACCGTCGCGGTAGGGACGCTTCGCTACATGGATAACGGTTCAACGATATTATTTACCCTTACAGATGGACACAGAGATGTCAACGTCAGTTATGTGGAGCATCATCCCCCAAATCTGGTGGAAGGAAATCATGCTGCCGTCACCGGAGAGTTGCTCCCTAACAACACCATATCCGCAAACCAGATAATAACCAAATGTCCATCAAAGTACAGCACCGAGGCGACCGCGCTTGAGACTAAAGAATAACGAGGCATCCTGATGATCACGGACTGGTACGAATACCGGCTGATAAACGGCGCAATCGTCGGTATGATAGATAATCTCGATGAATCGAATCTGAAACGTATCGTCCGACATGTATTCGATTCGGGGGGCAAAAGAATCCGCCCAATCATCCTAATTCTCTCTTCCGAACTCTTCGGCGGCGATGCGGACGAATGTATCGATGCCGCGCTCGCGATCGAACTGATACACTCAGCATCGCTGATACACGATGATATACTGGACGTAGGTCTTGTGCGCAGGGGCGTCCCAAGTGTTTACAAGCAGTTCGGGTTGGCTGCGGCGATCCTCTGCGGCGATTTCCTGATCTCAAAGTCGATCGAACTGATCTCAAAATACGACCGGGCAGTGATTCAGGATTTCGGGCGTGCCGGCATGTCCATGTCCGAAGGCGAGGCGCTCGATGTCAACAGCAACGAGACCGATTTTTCCGAGAACGATTACTTCGAATGCATCAGCAAGAAGACCGCATCGCTCTTTGCCGCATCGGCATGTATGGGAAGCAGGATCAGTGGGGCGGGCGCGCAGTCTGTCAGCAGATGCACCGAATTCGGGATGCATCTTGGCATGGCGTACCAGATCATCGATGACATCCTCGAATGCAAGGAACTCCAGCACGAGAAGAAGTCTGAGAACACCTCAACAACACTCCCGCACATCTTAAAGCACGATGCGATAGACCTCTCGGTAAAGGAGGTTCAGCATCACGTCGATTGCTCGAAGCAGATAATAAATTCGTTTAATGAAACGGAAGTCAGGACCAAGTTGCAGAAGATCGTGGACTATATGACGTCTGATCTGGCAGGCGCAGTGGACTAATTCATCCAATTCATCCGAATCTGCTGACCGGATACCTCCGACCGAGCGCGCAGACCCCAATTAGTACAATCATATACCGAGATTGATGACTCCCATACTCAGTGTGAAAAAAACCGAAAGATTTATTACCAAATAGCGACGTGGTATTACACCTGCAATCAACCACAGAGGTTAGGGGAATGTATCAACTAAACAAATGTCCGAAATGTGGAAGTCAATTACATGATTCTGGTCGTATACAGGTCTGCGCCAGATGCAGGTACTGGACGCGGGCCGGAACGGCAAATCTGGATTCGATAATCATATCGTAACTACGACATGTAGAACGGTGCGCTGATCGATGCGGGTCTGTTCTATTCTCGTATGCCCCAGGTAGCATCAGCAGCGCGGAGCAGGGCATACGCATAGATGCCTATATGTGTCTTGCGCACCCCCACTTACGCTAAGGTTGATGCTACAAAATGGTTGTTGAATCGATACCGACCCACAAACACAATCCGCCGACCATCCGGGGTCGGGGGCAGGCGATGAAGAGGCAGATATATCGGCAGTTGCCAGGATTTAACTGCGGCGAGTGCGGATATATGAATTGCACCCAGTTTGCAGCCGCGCTGGTGGCAGGCGAGGCGAAAACAACCGGTTGCCTGTTTCTACTTCAGGACAGATTTAAAGAAAGTAACGAGCAGGTCAATGAGATCCTGTCCGGAAAGACCTGGGAAGAGGTGAAAGACGCTGAAGATACAGAAGAGGAAGCAGAGATCATCGGACTCATCGACCATCTTGCAGCGGATTTCGTCTTGTCCCCGCTTCGAGGCGAACCGTCGTGCCGGGAGGATTTGCATCCGTTTGACATAGAGATCCGGGCAGAGATCGGCGATATTCTCCGTTACCGACCATGGGGCTGCCCGATAACACATTTCGCAGAGGTTCTGGCGGTAGCTCACGGGATCGTCACTGTGCATGTCGTCGGTCCGCTCCACCGGCTTGGCAGCGAGATTGAATGGAAGGATGCGGGGCTATGCATGGTCGTCGGCTTCGAAGGGGTGGTGACGCGAGGAGATATGCCTGATGTCGGGGCGACGGTTCGATTTTTACCAGAGCACTGCATGATGGGCAAGGTGCACGCAGGCGTGATCGTGCATTCGGAGGGGGATCGCGTGCGGATCGAGGGGATCGATCTGAAGGTGTGGTGAATCTGCCGCCGCCTTGCAGGAATTGCCAACCTCTATGACTCAGGCGGACGAGCCGTTCGCCAGCAAGTCAACGTCTCTTTTTCCCGTAGAAAAGATCGGTGTACTCTTCGTTTGTGAGACTGGCTCTGGCAACGAGTTTCTTCAAAAGACCAACACCGAGCGTTTTCCCACTGTGGACAGGTATCGACAAGTGAATATCACTCCCTTCTTTTGCCAGGATGTGATGACTCCCCTCTATATGATTCACCTTCCAACCGACTCTTTTAAAGGCAGTGACATGCTTATCCCCGCCCGCTCTCGGAAGTCTAACCATACGCTGTGGCATCTATAGACATACTGATTCTACGCTTAAAAGATGGTATCTTGATCTGCTCTCCAGCCACTTTTAGCCTTGATTTGAGGCATCCAACGATTGCCTCATTGATGTTTTCGATCGCTTCTTTCAGGGTGTCTCCCTCTGAAAGACATCCGGGCAGGTCGGTGCACTCGACCACATACCGCCCATCAGAATCGATCTCGATTACGAGATTAAACTTCATAGCCATCCCTTTATCACGGCTTGATCATATCTTTTACCGTTCATGGGGCGTGCCAAACTGGTCGTGGAGCCGGATCGATCAGCGACTGGGCGGCTGTGTCCGCGTGACCCCGGTTGCACGGTCTTCTGCGCGTCAGAGCGTGATTGCACCGCCCGCCGCCTGCAGGATCATGATCGCATCGAGGGAAGTGATTTGGTTGTCACCATCAACGTCTGCTGCAGGATCCCAGCCGCCGCTTACCGCGAGCTTAAGTGCGATCGCGGCGTCGGCGGGGGTGATGAGAGCGCCCGGGCGAGGTTACGGCTGTTACAGTTGGGGATGCCACTATTGTGATTTTACAAGGTTGCAAAATGATCTTTCCGGATACCAAAAAACTCGAAGCTTCCGAGACAAGCTCGAATCCATAAGGCGAGACGCCCGGCAAAGTTTCAAAGTCTCCAACCAAGCATTTATTATTGACCGGATTCCAATTCTGCTATTTATATGCCAGATAAACAGGACATCTTCGAGACGCTCAATAAATACGGAATCACCGAAGATGCGATCACAGATGCGGCGATGGAACTGTACGTCCCGCATCCGGGGATAGATACAGAGGAACTCGCAAGAGATGCGTTCAAGCGTGAACTGGATTTTGCATTATCCGATCCGAACCTGTGCATACTTGTGTATGCGGCAACCCTTCTGGAGGAAGAGGGCGAAAGCGGGGGACTTCCCGGAATAACTGCGCAAGAATTTAAGCGTGATCCGGTCTATTTAATTGCAGACGAGGTGCTTGGTATTGCGATTGCAAAATACATCGGCGGATACAAAGGTATGTTCGAGTTCACCAGATTCGATCAGAATAAACCCGGAATCCTTGGGAAACTTGGACCGTTTCTGGATGACGCGATCGCGGGGCTGATCGGAGGGGTATCTTCCAATATGTACTCAAGGAGTCTGCAAGGGGTCTGATCTTAATTGAACATCGAGATCGAGTTCACATCGCCACGAAAATGCGTCTGTGATTTCACATACAATTTCTACTGGCAGCATCAGGGGAAGGAACTGGATCCGGACGGGGTCATCCCGGATCAGAAGGGTACCGATTACACGTACCGGGATCTTGTAACCGCGCTTACGAAGAAGGAGACCGTCACGATCAAAGGCGACATCGGCAAACGGCTATGCTCGAATGCCGGTGCTGATATGCGCTACTTCGGCGGCACTGGCGGGATCATCGACACCGGAAACGTTATCGTGGACGGGGACGTCGGCACCAGGATGGGCATGGGCATGGCATCAGGGGGCATCTATGTGAGCGGGAAGGTGGCAGAACCGCTCGGCAACATAATCGAGGTGCAGTCCGATCTTGCAGGTTTTAGGAAATACCGGTCGATAACCGATCTTCTGCACAGTGGCTCAGCGGATGGATTGCTCCCACCGAATACGTTTGACGGAATGAGACTGACACTTGCCGACGGAATCCGGAGGGATACAATCGCGGCACGATGCAGCGCTGACTGCAAGGTTGTCGTGAATGGTGACGCGGATCTCAGCGTTGGCATGTTGATGAGTGCAGGGGAACTTCGGATCTTAGGGGATGTCGGGATGAATGCAGGCACGCTGCTTTCTGGCGGCACAGTAGTAATCGAGGGAAATGCAGGCGAGTTTGCAGCTGCTGACATGCGTGCTGGCGTTTTGATCATAAAAGGGAAGTCGAAAGGGTTTGTTGGCGGCAAGATGCGCGGGGGTGCGGTATTCCTGAAGGGAGGCGGCGCTGTGATACCGCCTGTGAGGAAAGTTCCGCTGAAAGGGGCGGATTACCGCCTGCTGACACGGACGATGCGCACAAATCAGATCGAGGCGATGATGTATACGAAATACTCGGTCAATGGATTATAATTACTTCAGTTGCTCGATCATGCCTTTAAGTACATTCAACTCACGAACCGTCCGCTCCCGCGTCACCTCGGCAAGATTCTCCTTCCGCTCATACTTTGCTATCAGTTTCGTAACATAATCGAGTTCAGGTATCGTTGATTGGAACTCGGGCTCATACTCCGGCAGATCCGCAAGTGGAATTGTAACGACTTCGCCTTTCTTCGTCTCTTCAGGAATTCCGTTTACCACCATGATATATGCGCATCTATCAAATCCGAATCTCCTTGCGATGTTTCGGGAGGCTGCAGATACTTGCTGTGCGCGTTTTGCACTCATCCTCCTGTAAGCACCAACCGAGTCCTTGTACTCGACAAAGAGCATCGATTCATGATTCCAGAGCATGGCGTCGTACTCGATCGGCTGTGCAAACTTGTGGTGCACCAGCACACCGAACATGACGCCGCTGCACCAACCTGTGTTGATGTGCGTTCGAAATCGCTTCTCGGTCTCAGGAATGTCCGGACGCGAGAGCAGGGTGTATGGTTCGCTTCTTAGTTCGATCATGGGATTGTCACCTGTTCACCACTCATCAACGCACTCCACACCTTACTCTTCCAGCGTCGAGATATCCCCGATCGGAAGCCCGAGTTCCTTTGCCCTTAGCATCCTTCGCACGATCTTTCCGCTTCTTGTCTTTGGAAGCGTCCCCACAACCTCAAATTCCCGCGGATATGCGTGTCCTGCAAGCTTGGTCTTCACAAACTTCCTGATATCAGCTTTCAGATCGTCTGTCGGCGCATAGCCGTCGCTGAGCACGACAAACGCCTTGATGATCTCGCCACGCAGCGGATCTGGCTTTCCGATGACGCCGGCTTCAACGATTGCAGGATGTTCGATCAAGGCAGATTCCACCTCAAACGGACCGACCCGCTCGCCTGACGTGTTGATCACATCATCAGCCCTTCCGATGAAGAGGAAATAACCGTCCTCGTGCTGCACTGCCTTATCCCCAGTGAGATACCAGCCTGCTCTGAAGTACTCGGCATACTTTACAGGATTTCTCCAGATCTCAAGCATCATCGATGGGAACTCTGGTGTGATCGCGAGATCCCCTTCCGTGCCGCGTGGTACAGTATCCCCATCCTCGTCGATGATTGCGGCGGTGAGCCCTGGTATCGGCTTCCCCATCCATCCGGGTTTTATCGGCATCGACGGATAATTGGCGATCAGGATGCCGCCGGTCTCGGTCTGCCAGAAGTTGTCATGGATCGGCAGCCCGAATGTCCTGATGCCCCAGTGCACGATCTCGGCATTCAGCGGCTCGCCGACGCTGCAAATATGCCTGAGACTGCCAAGATCGTGCTTTTTGTGCGCATCAGTAGTTCGCATCAGCATCCGAAAAGCGGTGGGCGCGCTGTACCAGACCGTCACCTTATACTGATCGATCACCGAGTACCATGCCTCAGGATCGAATCTCCCGCCGTGAACCACGACCGATGCGCCGCACGACCACGGTCCGAGCAGCCCGTACGATACCCCGGTGACCCAGCCAGGGTCTGCTGTGCACCAGTAGATATCATCCTCGTGGAGATCGAGCACCCATTCGGTGGTCGCATGTTGCGCAACGATTGCAAGATGCCTGTGCACCACGCCTTTCGGCTTTCCAGTGGTTCCGGACGTGTACAGCATAAATGCAGGATCATCCGGATTCATCTTCACAACATCGAACGTACAGGATGCTTTTTCCATCTCCACTGGATAACTGATCTCGCCATCCAGAACATCAGTCTCATCCACTATGATTATATGTTCGAGGTTAGGAAGATCGTCTTTTATCTCATACACCCGGCTTTTCAGTTCCGAATTGGTGATCAGGTATCTTGCGCCGCTGTCGTGCAGACGGTCGTATAGCCCTTCGGGTCCGAATGCAGAGAACATGGTGCCAGCGATCGCACCGGTCTTTAAGATGCCGAGAAAACTCACGTATAGTTCAGGAATTCTCGGCAGGAAGATGAATGCACGGTCCCCCTTCTCGATGCCGGATGACGTTAAAAGATTGGCAAATTTGTTTGAAAGATCGAAAAGTTCGCGAAACGTGTATTTAGAAGCTTTATCATCCCCCTGCCAGTACAATGCAATCTTATCCTTCCGCCCTGATCTGGCATGTCGGTCCACTGCGCTACATGCGGCATTTAACCTGCCGTCTTCGAACCATTCAACCTTTGCGTACGCATCTTGCCACCGGAAGATTTCATGCGTCTCGTCGTAGTCCTGCAGGTTCGGAGTCGGTACAATCGTTGCTGGTTTTTCTATGAATTCTTGCATTTCATTCACCCACTGTTACTTACATAGATATGCCAGCCGTGCCATTTATTGCTTTTGGTTCTCGAAAATCACTACCACTATCGCACCAGCACATCCCCGTTTCCGGTTATACCGACCTCAAAACCGATCACCACCACCCTGTGCCGTATCTGCTTCTCTGCAAGATCCCGAATTCTTGATGCAAGCGCAACTCCGTCGTACCGCACATGCACGCCCATGTTCTCGGAATCGGCTCTTTCGTAGATCGTCCCGACCAGATCGCCAAGGCGCGTCCCCACTGCTACCTCGAACCATACCGGCGCATCGAGCGTTTTTATAAATTTTAGGGTATTTTCAGCCCGCTCTATGTTCTTCCGTGCCATCTTTTCGATGGCAGAGATGTTCTGCTTCGTCGTGCCCAACCCGGATGCGATCTCCTCCTGCGAACGACCGTCATTCCGCAGTCGCAGCACCAGCATCTGCCGTTCGGTGAGATTTGTATCGCGTACTGCCATCGAAAGATTCTGGGCTTGCATGATATATCAAGATATGGACGGCTCTTATGCCAATACATGCGAAATCGTTTGTGTGCGCTGGCAGCCCCGGGGGCGTTTACAGGTTTGCATCTCTGCATACTTATGTTCTGTAGTTCCGGTTTCACCATATCACACATTTCTAAAAAAATAAAAAATAAAAACAGCATCCCCGAATCTCTCCGGGGATCGCCTCTCGAAAGTCTTTAATTAAAACCGTACTCGATCGAAAGATCTCCCTGCTCGCTTGGAGGCACAGGTCTTGAGACGAGAACATATTCTGCCTTGTCTGACAGGTACTCCATGATCGACCTTGACCGGTCCGGGTCGAAGGTGTTCATATTGTCATCGATCACGAAGAACGGGAATGCAGGGATGTAATTCTCCTTCGCAGAGATCTGGAAGACAAGACCAAGCGTCAACTGTTCCGCTTTACTGAGACTTGAGAGCGACTGCTTCTTTCCGCTCGCATGTTCCACGACCGCATCGAGCGATGTAAGTCTGCCCCGCATGATCTCCTTTGTGATCTTGATGTCGCGGAAGGTTGTGAATCCCATCTCCTTGTAGATGTCGTTGATGTTTTTATTGAAGAGATCCACTGCTCCGAATACCTCATGCTCCCATCCATCCTTCAGCCCCTCGATCTTTATCCGCAGATCGTCGAGTCCCAACCGCTTCTTGTTTGCGTAGTCCTCAAGCGACTCGCCGATCGTATAGTCGGGTATCTCACGAGTGAGCCGGTCCATCTCATTCTGGTTGTTCCGGATCTCGTTTTCGTAACCTCCGATCTTTTCACGCACCTTGTTGAGTTGGTCCCTGCTCTCGGTGCGCACCGTCTTTGCAGCATCAGCATATTGCTGTTCGAGAATTCCGAGTTCGTGTGCCTTCTCCGCTATCTCCTCATCGACGCCATCACGCAGATTTTTCCGGTCATCCAGTTCCTTGAGAAGGTCGTTGGAATCACGTTTTGCTTTATCGCGTTCCCGCCTCTTCGCATTGATTCCTTCGATCCGGTCATTAAGTTCCCTGATGTCCGCCTTTATGACTTTCATTTCCTCCTCTTCACCGCGCATCGCCTTTGCAAAGTCTGTAGCATACTCTTTTAATTCCTTGCGCCTCTCGTCGAGCGTATTACGAACTGCACCACCGCGGCATACCGGACATTCACCAGGTTCGCCGAGTAATATGCTTGCCTTGTTGAGGAGTGGTTCATCCTTTATGCTCTCTGGTAGTGGCGCCCGTTCGGAATCGCTGAATACCTTGTACGCTTTATCAACCACGCCCTGCAGTTCATCGAGCATATCCTTCACAATCTTCAGGTCTTTTCTCTTCCGTTCATGCTTGTGGAGCCTTTTAGTGAACTCTTCGACACTTTCGGATTCGGATTTCTGTTCAAAATCAGTGATATCGTCATCGAGCCGTTCATATAGTGCACGAGCCTTCTCATATTGGTCCTGATACCGCTTCACTTCCCCTTCCCGGCTTCTGAGCCGTTCCTCAAGGTCAAGAATCTCCTGCTTCTTAGCAGCGATGTCTTCACCAACTTTTGTGAGATCCCTCGTCCCGGTCTCTTTCTCGATATCTCCTTCCAGTTTCTGCACCTCTCCTTGCAGTTTCTGGATCTCGCCCCGCATCGTCCCAACCTCGGCATCGAGTTTCTGGGCAGTGGTGAGATTTTCGATATACTCCTCGAGTTCTCTCTTCTTCTCCTCTAACTGGGCTTCTTTCCGGCGGATATCGGACTCAATTTCCTCGGCTCCGCTGATACTGTTGACAAACCGAAGCACATCAAATGCGTTCTGGTCGATCTCAAGAACTACCCTGCTCTTTGGCGTGAAGAATGCGATCTTCTCTGCGTTCCTCCAGTCGCTACCCATCTCATCGAAGAATGTGTGATCCTTCGGATCTGCTTGTACTGCATCATTTACGCGCCTGAGATGGCGTATATACTCATCACCAAGTTTGACGTGACCGGTATCGCTATCGTCGTTTAAGGTATCCCTGAACACATCTTCGTTATCGCTGGCAAGACACTGTATCCCCCGCAGCAAACTCGATTTTCCCTTGGCATTCGGCGCAGTGATGCGGTTGATTCCTTTTTTAAGTTCAAATTCATGGACTCCTGCAAATCCGCCAATGTTTTGTAGTTCCAGTTTCATTATATCTCCTTATGTAATTATTTCTCATAAAGGTCGCGTTCGGCACGTTTCGTATGTTCCTCGAAACTTGTCTTCTTCATACGCGTGGTGAGCGATACCCCTGGTTTATCTCCTATCTCAAAGATCGTATTGATTCGATGCAGAAGACCGGATGAGAGCGGTATTTTTCTACCATCTTTTGTGTATATCAATGCCCCGCTGTCGGAATGCACCTTGTCTGTGTATTCCGCAAAGAACATATCCACTTCGGCCCCTTTGCCAGATGTGAAGAATCCTTTGCATTTATCCCTTTCAAATTCATACGTATACTTGCGATATTCATCCCATTTGATATCTGACCGCTTTAGAACAGCATTCCACCGCTTGTCTGACAACCCCTCCGCGCTCTCTGTGAGATCTCCTGATCCGACCTCTGCGCCGTACAGTTCATCCAGCACCCGCCGCCGGAATGTGTACCTGATCACATTCTTGATCTTCTCATTGAGCTCATTATCGCTGAGACGGTTCATATCCTCATAGATAGACCTGCCATCGACCACATCAGTGAGCAGGATGAATGCCAGCGTGCTCTGATATTCTGTGTCATCCTCAATAGTGGTACTTGTTATGTTAGAAGACGTTTTTCTCTCCATATAATCACCAAAAGCATAGTTTATTTGTAGTATACATATTTCAACCTTTCGGAATGATCAGTGCATCCGAACCGAACTCACGATAGCGGAAAAGATCGGGTCTTTGGTAACGACTCTGTCGTCGACACTTCTCGTTATCTCGCGTTGCGGTTACAAAACTCCGGGGTCATTGTGTGGGAAGTTATAAGTGATCCCCGACACTCAGATAACACACAAACCGAAAGGAGGCAAAACCATGTGCAGTGTTGGAGATGTTACCAATGTTGATGTGAGCAGGCTTACTCCGAATGAGTACGAATGCCTGGATTGTAACAACAAATTCAAAGGGCTCGGAAGACGCGTGACGTGCCCTTCATGTAGATCGAGCAATGTTAAAAAGCTCAACTGATCCTGACAGGACGATCGCGATCGATTTCGATGAGATTCTCTATCTATGCGGCAGGGACAGCGTGATCGGCATCGTGAAAGCGGGTGCTGGTTCGTGGTTCATCGAAACTGAGGATGACGAGATCGTGTTGTTCACAGAAGAGGATGATCTCTTCGTTGCATCCGGATTTGGCACGGATGAGCGGATGATTGAAGGGGTCAGATGCATGTTGTATCTCGTAAGGGAGATCAGATCCCCGCTGATCGTTCTTCCGAAGAATCACCCTGCATCCGGCAGGTTGAGGATGGTTGTGTCTGCGGGCCAGGAGACTACCATCGATTGCGGCATTAGACCCGGGACGCACCCGGAGCAGGACGTATTGTGCGGAATGGAAGAGTTTGATGGGATGCGGATCACCGGAATGAAGGACGGTGTGCAACTGCAGAACATCGACCTCAGTAAGATTGATATGCGGAAATCAAGGATGTAGAAATATGGACTCAGATGGTACGAACGGAGATAGTACAAACGGCGATGGCATCACAGTCGGCAGCACGGTCCGATATGCCGGTACCGGTTCGGTCGGTAAGGTAAAAAGGATCCAGGAGCGAGACCACGAACTGTGGGCACGTGTCGATAGCACGGGTCTCTGGTACAAAGCAAGCGCACTCGAAGTTCTTGGAGAGGAGTTTGAACAGAAGGAATGGGACAAGGAACTGACGCTTGATGAACTGAAGAGAGTGGAAGCGCGCAAAATGGACAGTATCAACAATGTTCAGCAGATACTGGAAGCAGAACTGTGCGAGAGCGGTGGATGAAACCGGAGATCGGAGTCGTCATCCACGGTCCTGAGGTTATCGACTCGGGCGGTGCGCGCCACGTACTGGATGCACTGCGGGAGCACTACACAGTCACAGCGATGCTTGGCGGGACGATGGGGCGCACCGCTGTCATCGACGCAAAGCTAGAGGATGAAATCGACATCAGCATGAGAATGGCGCTTTCCGAGACGATCGATCTTTTGTCGTGGGCAGACGCGGTCATACTGCTGAGTCGCGGAAAATCCATCGATAGTGGGATTGCATTTGGGAGGATCGCTGTATCGCGCGCAAAGAAGATTCCGGTGATCCAGATCGAATGCCAGAGGAGAAACGGCGTGGTTATCCATTGGAATGGCGCGACAGTGTGGGCGGAAGCGATCGCCGGGATCATGGATCTTCCGATCCGAACGCCGCCGCCAGCGCAGAATGTCCAGCTGGTGCGCACCGGTGATGGGCTTACGCACCGGCGCATCCATACGGTCATGCCTGGCGAGAACATCCGGATAAACGGGATCGTTGTCGGAACCGCAGTATCCGAGGATGTTGAGATCGTTGTAGACGATTTCCGGGTTGTTGCCATCACAGGCACAAGGATAAAGGAACACGGCATCGAAAAACTCGGAAGAGTCGATCTTAAAAGCGCGCTTGTGAGAACCGGATCGATCAGGCGAACGAAACATGAGGTGAGGATCGGCAGGGTGGACGCGAAAGAGAAGAGTGGTGATCTGCAGGTTGTGCTGATCGATCACGATGCCGAATCCACATTCGAACTTTCCGAAGGTGCGGATATTGCAGTCACTGTTGGAGATGACACGACCGCTATTGCTGGCGACATCCTCTACCGGCTCGGAATCCCTGTAATCGGCATCACAGACATGGATCTCGACGATGTGCTCTCTGATACAAACATCCTTCCAGGGTCTGCCGTATTAAGGGTCAAACCCGGGTACGATGATGTCGTCGGGGATATGGTGCGGAACCGACTATTTGGCGGCACCGGGCAGATGGTGGCGCAGTCGGTTGAATCTGTGCGGGAGCAGGTGGTTGGGATCGCGGGAGCGCTACTGGTCGAGGTTCTTGAGTATTGATTCGATCAGGAATCGAGGATGACTTGAGTGGAGCCGTCAACGAACCTTGCTGCCGCTGGTTATCGTGAGATTGCCGCGGTTTCGGTCTGTGATCCCATTATTCGCGGTTTCATCGCCCGGCGGGCGGTCGCGTCTCGCGGTGTGGCGGCCCCCGCCCGCGAACTCTTCAGGGGATCACTGAAAGTTCCGCCACCCCAGCAGGTCAAGCAGCACAAAGTTTATGACCGCCCGTGAAAAAAAGTGAATTTGATGAATAAGATAAGAGCCACGGTTTCTGGAAGGATCCAGAATGTGGGATACCGGGCAAAGGTCATCAGGATCGCAAAAGACTTCGGATTGACTGGATTTGTCCAGAATCTCGATGACGGACGGGTCTGGATAATCGCGGAAAGCAAAAATGCTGATTTTGGAAAGTTTCTCGATGCGATACGGATTAAAAATACACTCATCGATGTCGCGGATGTCAAAGTTGAACATGCTGACGCCACCGGAGATTTTGCTGACTTCTACAAACTTGTCGGAGAAGGTGAGACTGATGAGCGGCTGGATAAAACATCGGATTATCTCAAGGAAATGATTGAGGTTATGAGGGCTGGATTCTCAGGGATGCAGAGTGGATTTGAAAGTCTTGGCTCCAAGATGGACATGATGCTCGAGAAGCAGGACGAGACCACCGTGGAGATCAGGGGATTGCGAGAGGCGCAGGACGTGATGATCGAGAAGCAGGACGTGATGATCGATGAGACCCGTGGCTTGCGAGAGGCGCAGGGCGTGATGATCGATGAGACCCGTGGCTTGCGAGAAGACATGAGGGGGTACATGGACATGAAATTCGGGAAGATCGAGGGGGAACTGGATCTGATAAAGGGCGCATTAAAAGAGCGCGGAATATTGTGTTAGGGCTTGATTGACACCGCCCGCCCCCCGCCGGATCACACATACGTGTCGAGGATGGTCCATTCGGCGCCGTCAGCGAACGTTGCTGCTACAATGACGTGATCTCTGCCACTGATGATCGTGAGGTTGCCGCCATTCAGGTTCGCAATCCCGTTATTCGCGGTCATGTTACTGTTGTTTGAAATTGTGAGCGCATACCCCGGGCCCATGCCATCTATCGCTAACGTATTGGTGGGATCCTCTAGAGTCG